>SMVB01040341.1_pt1 | contig 26705 bp, 25 predicted proteins | sample 2456461 | NCBI WGS metagenome assembly SMVB01 (sample SAMN11095934, study PRJNA526329) | marine sediment metagenome | biome: Marine sediment; feature: Surficial sediment; material: Deep marine sediment; isolation source: Hadal surficial sediment | place: Pacific Ocean | collected 2014-05 | depth...
CAAAAGATAAAACGGTTAAGGTGGTTGCTCCTTTGCTTAAATTTCTATCTCCAAAATATCGATATAAAGTCATTTTTATGAATAGAAATATAGATGAAATTGTAAAATCACAACAAAAAATGATTGGAAAGGATCCTGATACCTTGCCTGTTAGCCTTATTAATTCTTATAAAAAACAACTGCATATAGTAGAAGAGTGGAAAAACAGACAGGCCGGGGTAGAACTTATATATGTAAATTATATAGATGTTCTCAATGATACCGATAAGGCAATTAACAAGGTAGTTTCGTTTATTGGTGTCGATATGAAGAAGGATGCCATGATAAAATGTGTAGATAGATCTTTATACAGAAATAAGATTGAATCTATAAGTAAGTAATATGTTGAATAGATAATTTATTGAAGATAGTCTCTCAAATAAAAATGCCTATCGAGGAAGAGATGGAACTCTTTGAAAAGAAATTTTCAAAATCCATGATCTCACAGGTTTCCCTCCTCAACCGAATTACTCATTATGTCGTGAACCGCAAGGGTAAGCAAATGCGTCCGATGTTCGTGTTTCTCATCGCGAAAATGTGTAACGATGGAACTGTGAATGAACGGACCTATAGAGGGGCCTCGGTAATTGAATTGATCCATACCGCTACACTGGTTCATGACGATGTGGTGGACGATAGCAATAGACGAAGAGGCTTCTTTTCTATCAATGCACTGTGGAAAAATAAAATCGCCGTCCTGGTGGGGGATTATCTGTTATCAAAAGGATTATTGCTCTCTATAGATAATGGCGATTTTGACCTGCTTAAAATCATCTCGGTAGCGGTACGGGAAATGAGTGAAGGAGAATTGCTTCAGATCGAAAAAACCCGCCGACTCGACATCACAGAAGAGGTCTACTTCGAGATCATACGACAAAAAACCGCAACCCTCATTGCTGCTTGCTGTGCCATAGGAGCCCGATCTGTAAATGCAACCGATCTCACCGTAGAGAATATGCGAAAATTTGGAGAATTGATAGGTATCGCCTTCCAGATTAAAGATGATCTTTTCGACTATAGCGAGGAAATGATAGGAAAGCCGACAGGTATCGACATCAAAGAAAAAAAAATGACTCTACCTCTGATATATGCTTTGAATAATGCTTCCCTTAAGGAACGAAATTGGTTGATCAATTCTGTCAAAAACCACAACAAAGATAGAAAGCGGGTAAAACAGGTGATCACCTTTGTTAAGGATAATGGAGGCTTGGATTATGCCACCAATGAAATGAAAAAATTTAAACAAAAAGCGCTCAAATTGCTTGAAATATATCCTGACTCCTCATATAAGGACTCCCTGATGTTGATGGTAAATTATGTGATAGACCGAAAGAAATAGTAGAGGCAATCGCAGATAGCAGATGACCCTTTCTTCCCCGTAAATTATGCCTTACAACTATAAATAGCTGAAAATAAACTATATATCTAATAATTTTGGCTACCAACTGAATACTGAAAATAATTTTCCGAAATGGCAGACAACCTTTTTCAATTAACTTGCGTCTATAATAAATAGAAGCGTTTGTGGAACGCGGTACATGAAAGTAATTTCTTTACATAAAAACTACAAAAAGCTAATTAGCAAATCCAAAAAGGGCAACAGAAAAGCCCAATATGAGTTGTATGAGCTTTTTGCGCCCAAAATGTTGAGTGTTTGCAGACAATATATAAAGAGTCTGGAAGTCGCAGAGGAGGTGATGCTAAACGGATTTCTAAAAGTGTTCTCTCATCTGGATTCATTCAAGAGTCAAGGAAGTTTTGAAGGCTGGATACGTAGAATTATGGTAAATGAAGCGATTTCCCAACTTCGGAAGAAAGAGAAATTGCTTTTAAAGGAAGAAGCTGAAATTGAAAACTCAAAAGATCATGTGGCGTACATTGAAACATCGCTGGAAGAAAATGAAATTCAAAAAATGATCGACGCCTTACCCGATGGTTACAAGACTGTTTTTGTGTTATACGCGGTGGAAGGATATAAGCATAGCGAAATAGCCGAGTTACTTCAAATATCAGAAAGCACCTCGAAAACACAATTATTCAAGGCGAGAAAAATACTTCAAAAAATGATCAGTAATGAAAATATTCTAAGTTATGGCACCCATTAAATTTGAAGAAAATATACGCGAAAAACTCCAGGAACGGGAACTTCAACCCAGTAAAGAGGCCTGGAATAAATTGTCGGATAGGTTGGAAAAGGAACCGCATAAGAAAAACAACAGAAGGCTATGGATGGCTGTTGCAGCAGGGTTTGTGGGAGTATTGTTAGTAGTTTCGTTTCTGCTTGACAGTAAAAATAACACAAATATCGATCAAATCGTCGTGGAAGATAACATAACTCGGCAGGCGGAAGAAAAGATAACAAATGATTCAAACATTGAAGAATCCATAGTCGAAAATACTACGGGAAGTATGGCCGAGGTCGAAACAAAACGAGAGGAAAATTTTTCAGAAAATGAAAACATCAGAAAAAATAATAGACCAGAAATTGTGGTGAATACTCAAAATGAAATGAACACGCTTATTGAGAAGGATGGAACATATCATGAAGAGATTCAAACTCCTGTTGAAGATGAAGTAATCCATGATTCATTAGCCTTCAATACTAAAGACGAGAAAACAGTTGAAGAAGAACCGGTAAAAACTGAAAATGATCTTTTTATCGACAATAAAGTGAAGGAAGTGATCACGGCTATAGAACAAATAAAGAAAGATAAGAACATGATAACAGCCGATGACATCGATGCCCTTCTTAAAATAGCACAGCGAGATATTTCAGACAATAGGATCCTTAATTCCAACGATCGAAAAGTAGATGCAACTGCCTTACTTATAGATGTGGAAAATGAACTTGAACGTAGTTTCAGGGATAGAGTTTTTGAAGCTTTAGGGAACGGTTTTAACAAAATAAGAACCGCTGTTGTAGAACGAAATAATTAAATCATTCATCAATCTGGTTTTCATACGACCTCCTTCTAATGGAGGAGGTATTGTAGAGTCCAGTAAATCACAAACAAATGAAAATAATTACGTATAGTATTGCACTAATACTTTGGTTGTTGCCACTTATTCATGCAAATGCTCAAGAAAAAAATATTGAAAGTAAGTTAGAGATCTTAGAAAATTCAAAAGATCAAATTATTGAGCAAGAAAGAGAAGCATTGAAAATTGAAGTAGAGTTGATAAATGAACGCTTGGAAAGAAATGAAATTACTCAAGCAGAAACGGATAAATTAAAAGATGAAGTCGCAGAAAAAAGAGCTCTTAACATAGAAAACAGACTGAATATAATAGATAATAAGATCGCGTTATTAACAAGAAATAATAATGATACCATAATAAAAAAGCAAAAAACGTTGGTGGTTGGGGTATTCGATGATGGTGAAATTATAAATGTATATTATCATAGCAAGAAAAAATACGATCGTCGGACAACAAGTGATCTGGTATTCGCTTTTGGTCTTAACAATGTAATTACTAAGGGAGAATCGCTAAATGACAGTGATTTTGAAATAGGAGGCAGCCGATTTACAGAATTGGGTTGGGCCTGGAAAACGCGTGTTTTTAAAAATACTAATTGGCTGCGTATCAAGTATGGATTTTCATTTCAATGGAATGGGCTTAAACCAACAGACAATCGTTTTTATGTTGATATCGGGAAACAAACCGAGCTCCAGGAATTCCCGGAAGATCTGGACAAATCGAAGTTCAGGTTGGATAATTTGGTTTTTCCGGTACATTTTGAATTTGGACCTTCAAGGAAAATTGAAAAGGAAAATTATTTTAGATATTCAACTCATAAAAAAATTAAAATTGGTTTAGGGGGATATGCCGGATTTAAATTAAGTTCGAAACAAAAGCTAAAATATTCTAAAGATGGACAGGATGTTAAGGAGAAACTAAAGGCGAGTTATAATACTAATAATATTATCTATGGATTAAGTGGTTATATAGGATGGAATTGGGCGGCACTGTATATAAAGTACGATCTTAACACCATCTTTAAAGACAATCCAATTGAACAACGGAATATCTCATTAGGATTACGATTTGATATGGATTAATTCTTGCAGATGTAACCGTGGCCGGAGTTTAGCCCAAACGTTGTGTTTTATATTCTGTAAAAGGCCTCTTCCGGGAGGTTTTTTTAGTTTTATAGCTTGAGTTATCAGGTTTTATTTTTTTTGCGAATTGGCGGTTTTTAAACCTATATTTGCTTATCTTTTTCTTCTGAAATATTCGTACAAGTGATCGCTCGAACCACCATTGACCAAGTATTTGATACCGCCCGCGTAGAGGAAGTGATAGGCGATTTTGTACAGCTGAAAAAGGCCGGGAGCAACTTCAAGGGATTGAGTCCGTTTAGCGATGAACGCACCCCCAGTTTTATGGTATCTCCCGTAAAGCAGATCTGGAAGGATTTCTCGAGTGGTAAAGGGGGTAATGTCGTAACTTTTTTGATGGAACACGAACATTTTACATATCCTGAAGCCATTAAATACCTCGCTAAGAAATACGGTATCGAAATTGAGGAGACCGAACAAACCGATGAGCAAAAAGCGAAGGCAAGTGAACGCGAAAGCTTGTATTTGGTAAGTGAATTTGCCAGGGATTATTTTCATGACATTTTACTGAATAGTGAACAGGGCAAGGCTATAGGTAAAACTTATTTTAAGGAGCGCGGCTTCACTGATGAAACCATAAAAAAATTCGAATTAGGTTATTCACCGGACCGATGGGACGCCTTCACTGCTCATGCGATAAAGAATGGCTATCAGTTAAGTTTTCTCGAAAAAACGGGACTCACTATTGTAAAAGCTGATAAACAATTTGACCGTTTTAAAGGTCGGGTGATATTTCCTATTTTGAGTTTGAGCGGTCGTGTTTTAGGTTTCGGAGGCCGTATTTTAACCAACGATAAGAAAGCAGCCAAATACCTCAATTCGCCGGAGAGCGACATATATCATAAGAGTAAAGTCCTTTATGGAATCTATAACGCTAAGCAAAGTATTGCCAAAGAAGATAATTGCTATTTGGTTGAAGGATATACAGACGTTATTCAATTTTATCAAAAAGGAATTCATAATGTTGTTTCTTCCTCCGGAACTGCCCTAACACCGGAGCAAATACGATTGGTCAACAGATTGACAAAAAACATCACTGTACTTTTTGATGGTGATGCTGCCGGGTTACGAGCCTCACTTCGCGGCGTAGATTTGATCCTGGAACAGGGGATGAATGTAAAGATCTGCACTTTCCCCGAAGGAGAGGATCCTGACAGTTTCGCAAAAAACAATTCGCTTGAAGAACTCACACTTTATCTGGAAGATAAAGCACAGGATTTCATAAATTTTAAGGCTTCGTTATTGGCGACAGAAGCCAAAAATGATCCCATTAAAAAAGCGGATACCATTCGGGATATGGTGATGAGTATTTCTAAAATACCCGATAATATCAAGCAAGAGATCTATATCAAAGAGTGCTCACGTATCATGGATATCTCGGAAGAAGTTTTGTTTAGCACCTTGGCACAGATCCTTCAGAAGGAAAAAAGAGAAGCCTCGAAACGCAGTAAACATGTGTCAGCAAGACCTATGGATGTGGTTTCTACCGAGAAACAGCTGGTAGATAAAGTGGATGTTCAGTTTCAGCTTGAACGGAAGATCATCGAACTTCTGTTACTTTACGGAAATGTGGAGGAGAAATTTGAAGATTTAATGCTTGAGGCTTCAGATGACGGGGATATCACTTATAAACCCGAAACGGTTACTGCCAAAGTATTTGAAAAAGTATATCTCGATCTACAGGAAGACGAAATAGAATTCGCGAATGAAGATTTCAAGGACCTCTATTATGAAATTATCAATACCCTCAATCAGGATCAGGAATTAAAAATCGAAAAGTTTGTGAATAGACTACAGCCCGAAAAAGCGGAAGCCGTAACACATATTCTGATGGATGATGAAAAATATCAACGACACGATTGGGAAAGTAAAGATATTTTTGCCCCGAGTAAAAAGGAATTGGCTTCAAGAGAGGTGAGTGATACTTTACTTAATCTGCGGAGTTTTTATGTCAAGCGTAAAATTGAACAATTGATGCTTAGTCCAATGAAGAATGGTGAATACCTGGACAAATCTGTAATGGAAGATGTCAATGACTATAAAAAATTGGATATTCTTTTGTCTCGAAAACTCAACAGGGTCATCTAACTACCCGAACTGGAACATTCTCGATTGGTGAATAAGATCGGCCAAATTATCTACTTTCAATTTTTTCAGTAAGCGCGTTTTGTAAGTACTTACCGTTTTTTCATTAATCTTCAGTGCATTGGCGATGTCTTTATTTCTTTTGCCACTGGAAAGTAAATTAAGCACCTCAATTTCCCGGGAAGAAAGCTTCTTATATCGGCTTATGGCGCTCGCCTCTCCTACATTTCTACTCGTGAAAGTGGAAGTAAGCTCTTCGTTCAAGAAAATACCTCCTTTGGCGATTTGTTTTAATGCTTTCAGAAACACTTTGCCGGAGGCTGTCTTTGGAACATATCCTGCCGCACCTGATTTTATAGAACGAAGTGCATAGATTTCTTCCGGATGGGTAGAGAATATTAACACACGCGTATCCGGATATTCAGCCTTTATGGCCCGTAATGCACTTATCCCATTGATCTGGGGCATGTCTATCTCCATGATGAGAATATCGGGTGCGTATTTTTCTAAATTCTTGAATAATTCGTCTCCATTGTTGGCTTTTCCTACAATGGAAAAATTATCATTCTTTTTAAGCATACATGATATGCCTTTTCTTGTCACCGGGTGGTGATCTGCTATTACGATTCTTTTCATTTTTTAATCCCTTTATAAAGTTTTCACTTACAAAACGGGGGTAGTCTTAAAAGTGTGAGATTTTGTAATATTTCTACTACAAATCAAATCTATTAAATCTTATATATTTTTGACAGATTTTTCGTTCAACAGTATGGAAATTCGTTAAATAACGGATATTAACGAAGTTTTGGAGGTATTTCGCAAACTGGGATCGGATTCATCTTATGTTGGTTAGCCTTTCTCATGCGAATATAGAGTTCGAAAACAGTCTTTTCCCGCTCTGAAAAGCTTTCTGCAGTCTTTCCCTCATCCTCCATTCTCATCGCCCATTCCAACTCATCATAGCTTGCCCCCAGTTGGTCCTCATCCGTTCGGCTATCCCCAAATAAACCGTCCGTGGGTACTGCCTTTAAAATCGAAGGAGGCACTGATACATATCGTCCTACTTCGTAAACTTCACTTTTCAACAGATCGGCTATCGGACTTATATCAACACCCCCATCACCGTATTTGGTGTAAAATCCTACGCCAAAGTCTTCTACTTTATTTCCCGTTCCAGCGACGAGATAACCGTGCAGTCCGGAGAGATAGTATAACGTGGTCATGCGTAACCGGGAACGTGTGTTTGCCAAACTAAGTTCTAAGAGGGAATCGTCAATTACTTGAGGAGTTTGAGATCTAAATTGTTCAAAAACCGGAGTGAGATCCATCCGGGTGCTGCTTACATTCGGAAATCGTTTTTTTAGTTGCGCTATATGTTCCTGCGCACGTCTGATCTGTGATAGTCCTTGGTGAATGGGCATTTCCACACAAAGCGTCTGTAGTCCGGTCATCGTGCAAAGGGTTGAGGTCACACCAGAGTCAATGCCACCACTTACTCCTAACACAAAACCTTCCATTTTGGCATTAATGGCATAGTCTTTTAACCAGTTCACTATATAGGCGGTGACCTTTTCAGCATTCATATTTTTTAAATTTTAAAGTTTGGACGTTGCGTTGCATCATCCCTAACCGTACCTTTGTATCGCAAAAGTAAGGGAAAACTAAAATTTATAAAAAGTATTCCCGTTTAAGAGCTAATAAAACACTTTTATGAAGAAATTTCTTCTATTTACGATTGTTCTTTCAGGGTTGCTAAGTTGCAATTCAAATTCCAAAGCAGAGAAGGAAATCGAAAAAATTTCTGTAGATGTGGAATTGATCCGATTTGATAAGATCTTCGGAAATGCAACGATCGAAGACCTGCCAAATCTCAAAAGAGAATTTCCACTTTTTTTTCCGAAGCGATTTGCCGATAGCATTTGGGAGAAACGCGTTACTGATACCCTTCAACAACAATTGAACGAAGCGGTTTTGGAAGTCTTTCCTTCCGAAGAAAAATTGGAAGAAGAATTGTTGTCTCTATTTCAACATATAAAGTATTATTTCCCCGATTTTAAGGTACCCAAAGTATATACTGCTACATCGGATGTAGATTATAAGAATAAGGTCCTGGTGGCTGATAGTATTCTCATCCTCGAATTGGATACCTATTTGGGGAGTGACCACACGTTTTACGAGGGTATTTCAAAATACATCACCAAGAACATGAAACCTTCTATGGTGGTTACGGATGTGGCAACGGCCTATTCCAAAACCTATATTGAAGTCCCTATACAGCGTACGTTATTGGCACAGATGATCTACTTCGGAAAAGAACTCTATTTAAAAGATCTATGGCTGCCTCATGCGACCGATGCGGAAAAAATAGGATATACTGAGGCCGAATGGCTCTGGGTGGAAGAAAATGAAGAGTATATTTGGCGCTATTTGATCGAGAACGAATTGCTTTACAGCACAGATGCCAGATTGCCGGGGCGATTTATAAATCCGGCACCCTTTTCAAAATTCAATTTGGAGATCGATAACGAATCTCCGGGGATGATCGGCCGCTATGTAGGATGGCAAATTGTAAGCGCCTATATGAAAAACAACGACGTGAACCTCGTACAATTAATGAGACAACAACCGGAAGACTTATTTAAGAATTCAAAATACAAACCGAAAAAATGAGCGCATATACTTCAGAAATAAAAATAAATGTAGTCATGGATGAAAATAAGATCCCTGAAGAACTGCATTGGTCAGCTTCGGATAGTGGTATAAAGGATCAGGCATCGAAGGCGGTGTTATTATCTGTTTGGGATCATAAAGCCAAGGAAGCCTTACGTATCGATTTGTGGACCAAGGATATGCCATTGGATGAAATGAAGGTTTTCTTTCATCAAACGCTTGCAGCTATGGCCGAAACTTTTCAGCGAGCCACCAATGACGAGAAAATGAGTGCTACCATGCGGGATTTCTGTGATTATTTTGCTGAAAAATTGGAGCTCAACTATAAAAAGTGAAACTCATTTTTGTATATAATGCCAATTCGGGTGTTCTGGAAAAGATCATTGATGGTGCACATAAAATTGTGAGTCCGTCGACCTACGATTGCAATTTATGCGCCATCACATTTGGAAAATTTACCGAGGACGGGCTTTGGAAGGATTTCCGTGAAAATACAGCTGTAACGATGGAATTTCTATATAAAGATAAATTCCTTCAAAATTATGATGCCAAGAACTTACAACCCTTGTCATTCCCTGCCATCTTATTGAAGACTGCAACGAATTTGGAACTGTTTATTTCTTCTGAAATACTAAACAAAATGACCTCTTCGGAAGAGTTGATCAAAGCAATTAAGAAGTGCTTAACTCCTTATTAATAGTATCGATATATTCAAGTACTTCGTCACGACCCAGGCTTTTACCGGATGAGGTTATAAAATACAGAGGCATTTCGTCCCAGGTTTCCAGCATTTTTTGTTGATAGGCTTCAATATTTCGTGTAATGGCGTTGGGTTTCAATTTATCGGCCTTAGTGAAAATAATCGAAAATGGTATTTGATTCTCACCCATCCATCGCATAAAATCCAGATCCATATTCTGGGGTTCGTGCCGGCAATCTATCAATACAAATGCCGATACCAATTGCTCTCTTTTTGCAAAATATTGAGTAATAAACTTTTGAAAGACCTTTTTAGCGCTTTTAGAGACCCTTGCGTAACCATAGCCCGGCAGATCTACAAGGTACCAGTTATCGTTAATGATAAAATGATTGATAAGCTGAGTCTTCCCGGGACGTCCCGAGGTTTTTGCAAGGTTTTTACGCTGCATCAGCATATTGATCAGCGACGATTTGCCTACGTTACTACGACCGATAAAAGCGTATTCAGGCAATTTATTGTCAGGGCATTTGGCAACATCGCTATTGCTAATCACAAATTCAGCCGATGTGATCTTCATTGGTAGAAATTAGAAGTTGCGTTGCTGCAACCAGGCATATAATAAATCATTAAAAGTATCGGGATGTTCCATCATAGCGGCATGCCCGCACTTGTCAATCCAATACAGGTTGGAATCGGGTAGTTTTTCGTTAAACTCTTCGGCTACTTCGGGTGGGGTCACGGTATCGTTTTTACCCCAGATAATACAGGTTGGGGTATGCATCCCGGGTAGATCCTTACCCATATTATGACGAATGGCACTTTTGGCAATTGATAAAGTACGTATCAATTTGTTACGGTCATTAACACTTGCGTAAACCTCGTCTACAATTTCCTTGGTTGCGACTATGGGATCGTAAAATACGTTTTCGGCTTTTTCTCTAATATAATCGTAATCACCTCGTTTGGGGTAGGTTTCACCCATAGCGCTTTCGTACAATCCAGAACTACCTGTGATGACCAATGCTTTCACTCGTTCAGGGAAAAGTTTAGTAACCAACAGACCAATATGACCACCCAATGAATTTCCGAGTAGAATAACATTCTTATATTTCTTGTGCTCGATAAATTCAGCAACATAAACAGCAATATTTTTGACATTGGTTTTTAAAATTGGCATGCTGTAAATGGGCAGTTCCGGGATGATGATCTTATAGCCTTTATCCGGGAAAAAATTTATGACGCCATTGAAATTACTCAGGCCTCCCATAAGTCCGTGCATTATAACTATGGGTGTCCCTTCACCAATTTCTAAATATGAAAAATTGCCTTCTTTCTTGAGAGGATGCGTCATCTGGGTTAGCGAGATTTTCCAAACAAAAGTACATAAATTTAAATGAACCCGGGAGGGCCATCCGGTAGGTGAAAATTAGTGTATTCTGTTCGATGTAATTCGTTGCGCATCAGTACCGATAATTGAATTTAAGCCCGACCTGGCGGAAAGGAGCGCAAAACTTATCAACAAAGTGGTAAAATGTGGTAAAATGTGGTAAAACTTATTTATATTTGATTCAATTAATCAACAATATATCATAACCAAAGTGCTTAATTTAATAGGGACATACGACTGTAAAGCCGATGTGAAAGGACGGGTAATGATCCCTGCCGACTTGAAAAAGCAGCTGGCTGCTGTTTCGGCTTCCGGGTTCGTGATCAAGCGCGCTGTATTTCAGCCGTGTTTGGAGTTGTACCCTATGGCGGAGTGGCAAAAGTTGATGGAAAAGGTGAGTGCGCTCAATCGCTTCAGTAGAAAAAATAACGATTTCATTCGTCGGTTTACCGCTGGGGTTCGAACTGTGGAAATGGATTCGACCGGAAGACTGAACATTCCGAAAGATCTGATGTCGTTTGCGGGAATTGGTAAGGAATTGGTAGTGACTTCGGCGATCAATATTGTTGAGATCTGGGACAAACAAAAATACGAACAGGCCATAGACCATGCAGCCAGTGACTTTGCAGATTTGGCTGAAGAAGTAATGGGGGATGCTAGTGACACAAATGGAATATCATAAACCAGTCTTGTTGACTGAGACGGTGAAAGGATTAAACATCCAACCCAATGGGGTATATGTGGATGTTACTTTTGGCGGAGGCGGGCATGCCAAAGAAATACTAAAACGCCTTGGTGCGGAAGGAAAGCTCATCGCTTTCGATCAAGACAAGGACGCACTTGAAAATGCTATCGATGATACACGCTTTTTGCTCATCAATGAAAATTTTAGAAACCTCAAACGCTTTCTACGCTTTTACGGACATAAAGAAGTGGATGGAATTTTAGGCGATTTTGGGGTCTCTTCTCATCAATTTGATTCCCCAGAGCGTGGATTTTCTACACGATTTGAAGCCGATCTGGATATGCGAATGAATCGGGATAGTGCTTTGTCCGCCTACGAGGTGATCAATGTTTATGCTGAAAGTGACCTTCGAAAAATATTGTTTAGATATGGTGAGTTGAAAGCCGCTGCAGGAATGGCCCGGGTCATTGTGGAGGTGAGAGCGCAAAACCCCATTACTTCAAGTGATCAATTGAAAAAAACATTGGGTCGATTTCTTCCGAAGCATAAAGAGAACAAGATACTTGCACAGATCTATCAGGCCATCCGTATAGAGGTAAATCAGGAATTAGAGGCCTTAAAGGAATTTTTATTGCAAACTCAGGAAGTGCTGAAACCCGGTGGCAGACTGAGTTTAATTTCCTATCACTCCCTGGAAGACAGATTGGTAAAGCGCTTTATGCGAAGTGGTCTGTTCGAAGGTGAACCCGAAAAAGATGTCTTTGGAAGAGTGGAAGTGCCTTTTAAACTCATCGGGAAATTTGTGATCCCTTCGGAAGAAGAAATAGAAGCGAATAACAGGGCCCGTAGCGCAAAGCTACGTGTTGCCGAAAAACTATAACGACTGGCCGGCTACAGTGTTTCATTCAGGGATGGATGTAGGGGCCTGATCGGTAATTCAGAATGAATAAAAACTTTTACAATATTATCAAGGGAAGATTTTTGGTAAGTGATGATGCTTTTAAAAACTGGCGTTTCATCATATTTCTTTCGGCGCTTGCTTTGGTAATGATAGGAAGTTCGCATAGCGCCGATAAAAAAGTTCATGAGATCGCACGATTGAGTGACGATGTAAAAGAACTGAAAAGCGAATATGTGGATGTACGAATGCAACTTATGCAGACGAAGATGGAAAGTAGAATTATTAAAGCGATGGAAGACAGGGGGCTGTTTCCTTCAGTAACTCCACCGCAAAAAATTATCATCAACACTAATCAGTAGCGTGCCAACAGAAAACAAGAACATATTAAACCGTTTCTACTTTATCACCGGAGGTATGTTCATTTTCGCGAGCTTAATTGCGTTTAAACTTGTTAGTATTCAATTTGTTGAAGGTGATAAATACCGTGATCTCGCCGAGAAGAATACAACCAAGAATTTTACGATTGAGGCCAATCGAGGCAATGTTTATGCAGATGATGGGAGTTTATTGGCCACGTCGGTACCAAAATATGATATTAGGTTTGATGCCGTGACGGTCTCTGCTAAAAATTTCAAGGAGCATATGGTGCCTCTTTCCGTTGAGCTGGGTAAAATGTTCGGAAAAAGACCTTCTTACTATCAAAATTTATTCAGAAAGGCACGTGCTAATAAGAATCGGTATTTACCGGTGGCCCAAGGTCTGGGTTATTCAGATTACATGAAGGTAAAAAGTATGCCTTTGTTCAATAAAGGTCCTTACAAAGGAGGGATCATAGTATTACAGCGAACGGTTCGCGAACATCCTTTAGGGAAAATAGGTGAACGATTGGTGGGAAATCAAAAAAGAAATTCGCCCGGGGTCTATGAAGTCGGATTCGAAGGTGCATTTGATAAATACCTGAAAGGAAAAGTAGGAAAAAGACTGAAACAAAAGATAGCCAAAGGTCAATGGAAGCCAGTGTACGATGAGAACGAAGTCGAACCTCAAGACGGATATGATATTATTTCCACTATCAATGTGAACATTCAAGACATAGCTCATCATGCCTTACTCAAGCAATTAGAGCATTACGAAGCGGACCACGGTTGTGTGATAGTGATGGAGGTTGAAACAGGTGAGATTAAAGCGGTGGCCAATTTGGGACGTACTTCCGAAGGTAAGTATTACGAAAAATTGAATTATGCTGTTGGTGAAAGTCACGAACCCGGTTCTACATTTAAAGTGATGGCGATGATGGTGGCTTTGGAAGATAAGATGATCGATACAGCAACTGTAATAGATACCAAACAAGGGTCTAAACGATTTTATGGCAGAAACATCCATGATTCCAAGAACGGTGGCTTCGGAAAAATTTCGGCTGCAAAAACATTGGAAGTGTCCTCTAATATTGGTTTAGCAACGATAATTGATGAGAACTACTCAAAAGACCCTCAAAAGTTCATCGATAGACTTAAAGGATGGCGCCTCCATGAACGATTAGGTATCCCAATAATAGGAGAAGGAAGTCCTGTGATTCCCGAACCCGGCGATGAAATATGGAGTCGAAATGCACTCCCATCCATGGCTTATGGATATAATCTACAACTAACACCGCTTCAAACACTCACTTTCTATAATGCCATTGCGAATGACGGAGTAATGGTAAAGCCACGATTTATCAGTGAAATCAGGGTGATGAATAAGGAGGTGGAAACTTTTAATACTGAAGTGTTGAATGAAAAGATATGTTCAGACAAAACGCTTAGCGAAATTCGTGATATTCTTAAAAATATTATACTCCGGGGAACAGGGTCGAAGCTCTATTCTGAATATTTCTCAATGGCCGGAAAAACCGGAACGGCAAGAACTGAATACGCGGCACCGGATTGGGCAGATAATAAAAGATACATTTCATCCTTTGTCGGTTATTTCCCTGCTGAAGATCCTAAATATTCCTGCATCGTCGTGATTCACAAACCCAGTACCAAAAAAGGATACTATGGCGCCGATGTAACAGGGCCTGTCTTTAAACGTATAGCCCAAAAGATCTTTACAGATAGCCCACTCATTGATACGGTGGAAGATATCAACGCCAATGATGCAATGCTGGCACGGGATTATGAAAATTATTACACAAAAATACAAACCAGGTACACCCGGGTTCCCGATGTCATAGGAATGGCAGGGATGGACGCTGTCTCATTATTGGAAAATTCCGGATTAAAAGTAAAGCTAATTGGCAACGGGACTGTGGCGACACAATCGATTTATAAAGGGGAAACATTTAAAAACGGACAACATATTACGCTCAGTTTAAAATGATGATGCTCAAAGACATACTCTATAAAGTAACCCTCGAAAAAGTTGTGGGAAGTACCGGAGTGCACTTTACAGACATACATTTTGATTCCAGAAAAATAGGGTTGAATGATGTCTTTATTGCGATTCTCGGAACCGTTTCAGACGGGCATGACTTTATTAAAATGGCTTGTGATAATGGGGCTATCGCAATTATTTGTGAGGAGCTACCACATGATTTTGTCAATGGTATCACCTATGTACAGGTAGAAGATAGTAAACGTGCCTTGGCTTTGATGGCAGCGAATTTTTATGAGAATCCTTCGGAAAATCTAAAATTGATCGGGGTTACGGGCACTAATGGAAAGACTACCATTTCCTCACTTCTATATCGTCTTCTTAAAGAGGCGGGTTACGAAGTAGGATTGTTATCCACTGTAGGGATCAAGGTGGGAGCTAAAGAATATAGTACCGGTCACACAACACCGGACAGCTTGACTATAAACAGATATCTACGGCAAATGGTGGATGCCGGTGTGGAGTTTTGCTTTATGGAGTTGAGCTCTCATGGGATCCATCAAAGACGTACGGAAGGCCTCCGGTTTATCGGTGGAATTTTCACCAATCTCTCCCATGATCATTTAGATTATCACAAAGACTTTAAGAAGTATCGAGATGTGAAGAAGACGTTTTTCGATCACCTTTCAAATACTGCCTTTGCACTTGTAAATATAGATGATAAGAACGGCTTGGTCATGTTACAGAATACTTTAGCGAAAAAATATACTTATGCTTTAAAAACTCATGCCGATTATAAAGCACAGATTCTCGAAAATCGATTTAGTGGTTTACTTCTGAAAATCAACAACAACGAATTATGGGTAAAACTCGTGGGTGCATTCAACGCTTACAATTTATTGGCCATTTATGCCACAGCCGATTTACTCGGGCTGGAATCGATGGAAGTACTTCAGTTAATGAGCACATTAGAAAGTGTAGATGGCCGTTTTCAGTGCATTATTTCTTCTACGAATATTACGGCCATAGTAGATTACGCACACACACCGGATGCGTTAAAAAATGTGTTGGAGACCATCAACGCTATCCGCACGGGAAATGAAGATCTCATTACCGTAGTGGGCTGTGGTGGGGATCGTGACGCAACTAAGAGGCCGAAGATGGGAAATATAGCCGCACAACTCAGCAGCAAGGTGATCTTTACCAGTGACAACCCACGCACAGAAGATCCCGAAACTATCATCGAACAAATCGAAGCTGGCGTTCCTGCAGAGCATTATAATAAGATACTCTCGATCAGTGATAGAAAACAAGCCATCAAAACTGCCTGCCTAATGGCCGATGATGGTGATATTATTTTGGTAGCAGGGAAAGGTCATGAAACGTATCAGGAGATAAATGGAGAGCGAAAAGACTTCGATGATTTTAAAATTGTGAATCAATTATTAACCGCCCTAAATAAATAACTATGCTGTACTATTTGTTTGAATATTTGGAAAAAACATACGACTTGCCCGGGGCGGGGCTCTTTCAGTTTATCACATTCAGGGCTGCAATGGCAACTATATTGTCGCTTATCATTGCCACCGTTTATGGAAAGAAGATAATTAGTTTTTTACGGCGTAAACAAATGGGCGAATCCATACGCGACCTTGGTTTGGAGGGTCAAAATGAAAAGGTCGGAACTCCTACTATGGGAGGGGTCATTATTATATTGGCCACCATAATTCCGGTGTTGTTGTTCGCGAAGTTGGAAAATATATACGTAGTGATGCTCCTGGTCACAACACTTTGGATGGGAACCATTGGTTTTATTGACGATTACCTTAAAAAATTTAAAAAGGACAAGGCCGGATTACCCGGAAAATTCAAGATCATAGGACAGGTTGGACTTGGAATAATTGTGGGCGCTACCATGTTCTTTCACCCCGGAATTACTGTGAGAACTGAAATAATGGATAAGGAAAACGGACAAGATTTGATCACCGAAAAATCGGACAGAGAATTTAATCCTGAAGAAAAGACGCTTCTCACGACTATGCCATTCGTAAGTGGGAATGAGATCAATTATGAGAAACTGATCACTTGGGCGGGTGAGGATTATAAAAAATACGCGTGGATCATTTTTATTCCCATAGTGATTTTTATTATCACAGCGGTTTCGAATGGAGCGAATCTCACAGATGGGATCGATGGTCTGGCCGCAGGAACATCGGCAATAATAGGGATAACCCTGGCAATTTTTGCCTGGTTCTCCGGGAATGTGATATTCTCAGACTATCTCAATATCATGTACATACCCAATATAGGAGAGTTGACCATTTTCATCATGGCTTTTGTGGGGGCACTCATAGGTTTTCTTTGGTACAATGCCTATCCGGCACAAGTGTTCATGGGGGATACCGGAAGTTTGACCATTGGTGGAGTTATTGCGGTGATAGCCATCGCAATAAGAAAAGAATGGCTCATTCCTATACTCTGCGGAATATTTTTGATGGAAAATCTATCGGTTGTAATGCAGGTGAGTTGGTTTAAGTATACCAAAAAGAAATTAGGCGTAGGTAAACGCATTTTCAAAATGTCACCCTTGCATCATCATTATCAGTTAAAAGGATATCACGAAAGTAAGATCGTCACTCGGTTTTGGATCATAGGAATTGTTTTGGCGGTTATTACCATAGTGACTTTAAAGATTCGATAATAATGAAAAGGTTAGTCGTATTAGGAGGAGGCGAAAGTGGGGTAGGTACGGCTCTATTAGGGAAAAAGAAGGGATATGAAGTCTTCGTATCAGACTACGCCAATATAAAGGATACATACAAACAAGTTCTTATACATAATGAGATAGATTGGGAAGAAGGAGGTCATACCGAAAAGGAAATACTTTCGGCGGACATCGTAATGAAAAGTCCGGGAATTCCGGATACCGCTCCCATTGTTCTGAAGTTGAGGAAAAGTGGTGTCGAGATTATTTCTGAAATAGAGTTTGCTTTCAATTACACAAAAGCATCCATCATCGGAATCACCGGAAGCAATGGGAAAACCACAACAGCAACCCTCGTGAACAAATTGTTGGAAGACGGTGGATTCAAGGTGGCCCTGGGAGGAAACATTGGAAATAGTTTCGCGGTGCAAGTTTTAGAAGGGAGTTATGAATATTACGTGTTGGAGCTAAGTAGTTTTCAACTGGATGGTATTGAAAAATTTACCCCTCATATAGCGGTATTGACCAATTTAAGTCCGGATCATTTGGATAGATATGATAACAAGTATGGAAATTATATCGCTTCAAAATTCAGAATAACAATGAATCAAACAGCAGATGATTATTTCATCTACGATGGTGATGATGAAGAAATTTCAACATGGCTTAAAAATAATACGATCGAAGCTCAAAAATTACCTTTTTCGCTTTTTAGGGAAGTAGAAGAAGGCGCCTGCATAAAAAACAAAAAAATAGTAATAAATATTAAAAACAAACAATTCACCATGCCAGTCAAAACACTAGGATTACAGGGACAACACAATGTCAAAAACGCCATGGCTGCTTCCATGGTAGCGAACTTATTAGACATTCGAAAGCAAACCATTCGACAATCCTTGCAACATTTTCTGGGGGTAGAACACCGCCTGGAAAAGGTTTTAAAAATAAATAATGTGAACTATTTCAATGATTCAAAAGCTACCAACATAAATGCAACTTTCTACGCCTTGGATAGTATGGAATCGCCCACCGTTTGGATCGTTGGTGGTGTGGATAAGGGGAATGATTATGAGGTGTTGTTGCCCCTGGTCAACGAAAAAGTGAAGGCGATCATATGTTTAGGGTTAGCAAATGAAAAGATAGTAAATGCTTTTGGAAATGTGGTTGACATCATGGTAGAGACCCATGCTATGAAGGACGCAGTTCAGGTGGCGTATCGATTGGCTAAGCGAGGAGATAGTGTGTTGTTGTCCCCTGCCTGCGCGAGTTTTGATCTGTTTGAAAATTACGAAGAAAGAGGGAGGCAGTTTAAGGAATCGGTTAGAAATCTATAGACTTTGAGAATATTTAAAAATATAAAAGGAGATAAAGTCATTTGGGCAGTTGTGGCCCTGCTGGCATTGTTTTCGTTTCTCCCTGTATATAGTGCAAGCAGTAATCTTGCTTACTTATATGGGGATGGAAATACATTTCAATTTCTGTTGAAACATTTTGCTCATCTTCTCTTGGGTTTTGGAATTTTATATGGCGTGCATAAAATTCCATATCATTATTTCAGGGGCTTGTCAATTATTGCGATGCCAATAGTCATTCTTTTATTACTCATCACTTTAAGTCAGGGAACCACCATTGAAGGGGCCAATGCAAGTAGATGGATTCGCATACCATTTGTTGGGGTTACTTTTCAAACTTCAACTTTGGCAGCAGTAGTATTGATGACCTATATCGCGCGTTATTTATCAAGAATAAAGGACAAAGAAATCACCTTCAAAGAATCACTTTTACCGCTTTGGTTACCTGTCTTTGTAATTTTAGGGCTCATCCTTCCAGCCAATTTTTCTACAACGGCCATCGTATTTGCTATGGTCGTGGTATTGGTATTTATAGGAGGGTATCCTGTACGATATCTTTTTATTGTCTTGAGTGCCGGGGCTGCTATGCTCGTGATATTTGGCTTGACGGCCAAGGCCTTTCCTGAAATTTTACCTCATAGAGTGGACACATGGATAAGTCGAATTGAAAGTTTTACCGATGATGAAGACACCGAAGCCGACTATCAAATTGAAAAAGCTAAAATTGCGATCGCATCAGGGGGTGTAACAGGATTGGGCCCAGGAAAAAGCATTCAGAAAAACTTTTTACCACAGTCCTCATCCGATTTTATTTATGCCATTATCGCGGAGGAATTTGGGATGCTGGGAGCATTGTTCCTACTGCTGTTGTATTTGTTGTTGCTGTTTCGATTGGTCATTGTTGTACATAAAAGCACCTCGTTCTTTGGAAAATTATTGGTGATAGGTATTGGCCTGCCTATAATTTTTCAGGCATTGATAAATATGGGGGTGGCAGTAGAATTATTCCCGGTAACGGGACAAACCTTACCATTGATAAGCAGTGGAGGAACCTCCATCTGGATGACCTGTTTGGCATTGGGGATGGTATTAAGCGTAAGCGCTAAAAGAGAAATACAGATAAAAGAAGAACAAGAAGAAAACCCTTTGGATATATTAAGTGAGGCACTATAAATTTATCATAAGTGGCGGTGGTACCGGAGGTCATATTTACCCGGCAATTGCAATTGCTGATGAATTAAAGTCTCGCTATCCGAATTCCGAGTTTCTCTTTGTGGGGGCCAAAGACCGCATGGAAATGGAGAAAGTGCCACGGGCCGGTTACGAAATTGAGGGTTTATGGATCTCGGGCCTGAAAAGAAGCCTGAATATTAAAAATTTGATGTTCCCATTTAAATTGATCTCTAGTATGATAAAGTCACGAAGCATCGTTGAAAAATTCAAACCGGATGTAGCCATCGGAACCGGTGGTTATGCCAGCGCACCTCTAATACGAGTAGCTTCGAAAAGGGAAATCCCCTGTTTGATACAAGAACAAAATAGCCATGCCGGGATAACCAATAAGTGGTTGAGTAAAAAAGTAAAGCGTATTTGTACGGCTTACGAGGGTATGGAAAGGTTTTTTCCTGCTGAAAAGATCGTCATTACCGGAAATCCGGTGCGGCAAGATATACTCGATATTTCAAATAAACGGGGAGAGGCACAAACATTTTTTAAACTGGATAAAGACAAGAAAACACTCCTGGTGCTTGGAGGTAGCCTGGGGGCAAAAAAGATCAACGTTCTCATCGACAATTCACTCGATTATTTACGGGAAAAAGGCATACAGCTTATTTGGCAATGTGGTAAATACTACGAAGGAATTTATCGACAAAGGACAAATGAAAACATACAGGTGTATGCTTTTTTACACCGAATGGATCTGGCCTATGCAGCAGCAGATTTTATTATATCGAGAGCTGGGGCCTTGTCGGTTTCTGAATTATGTCTGGTAGGGAAACCGGTTGTATTCATTCCGTCACCCAATGTTGCAGAAGATCACCAAACTAAAAATGCATTGTCAATTTCAGAAAAAAATGCAGCGATACTGCTCAGGGAAGGAGTAGCTGAACAAAATTTTAAAGTGGTGTTCTCGGGATTATTGGCCGACACCACCATGCAGCAACGGCTTTCAGAAAACATCAAAAAATTGGCAAAACCGAATGCTACTAATGATATCGTAGATGAAATTGAAAAACTATTGATAAGTTGAAGGAATTAAAAGACATACAAAATATCTACTTCGTCGGTGTGGGCGGCATTGGGATGAGTGCCTTGGCCAGATATGTCAATTTATTGGGTAAAACAGTTTTTGGGTATGATAAAACACCCACAAAACTCACGGATAAATTGATAATAGAAGGGATAGATATCACCTTTATTGATGCCGTTTCAGAAATTGACCTAACCCGCATCGATACTACCAATTCATTGGTAATTTATACGCCTGCAATTCCAGAGAACAATCGGATCTTGCGATTTTTTAATGCTGAAAACTACACTGTCTTAAAAAGAGCTGAGCTATTGGGCGAAGTGACCAAAAATACACTGTGTTTGGCGGTAGCAGGTACCCATGGAAAAACCACTACTTCGGCAATTTTAGGACATATTTTAGCCGAATGTAATATGCCGGTCACGGTCTTTTTGGGCGGGATCGCAGAAAATTACAATTCAAATTTTATTAGCAGAGGAACTGAAATAACCGTGGTGGAAGCCGATGAGTTCGATAGATCTTTTCTGCATCTGAGTCCGGATATTGCATGCATCACTTCCATGGACGTGGATCATTTGGATATTTATGGCAATGCTGAATCGATCGAGAGGTCTTTTGTCGAGTTTGCAGAATTAATTCAGAATAGAGAAAATCTACTCGTCAAAAAAGGCTTGCCACTGAAGGGAAAATCGGTTGCGGTCAATGAATCTGCCGACTATGAAGCACAAAATGTAAGAATAGAAAACGGAAATTATGTGTTTGATCTTAAAACGCCTTCCGATCTAATTAAAGATCTCCAATTCTCTCTACCCGGACATCACAACCTTTACAATGCCGTAACAGCTTTGGGTATGGCAATTTCTGCGGGAACCCCAACTCCCTGCCTACCCAAAGCTTTACGAAGTTTTAGAGGTGTACAACGACGGTTTTCTTATAAGATCAGGCAGGATGATCTGGTATTGATAGATGATTATGCGCATCATCCAACAGAGATCGATGCTTTGTATCAGGCGGTTTCGGAAATGTACCCTGATGATGGGAAATTAATTGTTTTTCAGCCTCATCTCTACAGCAGAACTAAATATTTTGCCGATGGTTTTGCTGAAAGTTTGTCACAATTTGATGAAGTGTTGTTATTGGAAATTTATCCGGCAAGGGAGGAACCTATTGATGGGGTGACTTCCCAATGGTTGTGCGATAAGATCTCGGCTAAAAACAAAAAAGTGATTTCAAAAGCCATCCTGCCGAAAAGCGTTCAAAAATCCAAATGCAAAATCAAATTGATGGTAGGGGCCGGTGACATAGGTGCTGAAGTTGATAAAGTAACAAAATACGTTCAGGATGAAGGGTATATTTGACATCTTTAAATTGTTGATAGTGCTGGGAATGGCAGGCCTTCTCTATGGCTTTTCCGCGCAAAGAAATGGCGGTAGAAAAATCACGAATTTACAAGTGGAATTCACCGATGAAAACAGCCCGTTTATCACACTCTCTACGGTTAATAAATTGTTAATACAAAATACCGACACCCTTACGAGCATCACTAAAGAAACTTTAGTTTTGAAAGAGATGGAAACTAGGTTGTTGCAAAATCCGATGGTAAGTGATGCTCAGGTATTTGTAACGGTTGATGGAACATTAGGGGCTATGATCAAACAGCGCAATCCCATCGCAAGGGTTGCAGGATCCCCTAATTATTACGTTGATGAAGACGGAAAAACGATGCCACTATCGTCGGTGTATACAGCGAGGGTGCCGTTGATCACGGGAACATCAAAAAATAATTTTACCGAACTCACGCCGCTGTTATTGAAGTTACGGGATGATGAATTTATGAGACAGAGTGTAGTGGGGCTTCATAAATACAGGGATGGAACAGTAGAACTTAGAATGCGAAAGCATGATTTTAAGGTGTTCTTCGGAAAAGTGAAAGACATCGATAAGAAGATTCAAAATTATAAGGCTTTTTATCAGAAAACTAAAAGAGACAAAACGCTTACGGGATACGAATTGGTAAATCTGCAGTTTGGAAACCAGGTAGTAGCCACAAAAAAATAAGGCATGGAAAACAATAACGTTGCTGTTGGATTGGATATTGGAACGACAAAGATCGTAGCGATGATCGGTCGTAAAAACGATTATGGCAAAATGGAGATCATGGGAATTGGCAGATCGAAAAGTTTAGGTGTTCACAGGGGTGTGGTCAATAATATCACCCAAACCATACAATCTATCCAACAGGCTATTCAAGATGCTGAAACCAGCTCGGGGATGAAAATAACCGAAGTAATTGTGGGTATTGCCGGACAGCATATTCGTAGCCTTCAGCACAGTGATTATATAACGCGTAATGACAGTGAATTGGTTATTGACGAAGATGATATTGACCGTCTGTGCAACCAGGTTCACAAATTGGTAATGCTGCCCGGAGAGGAAATTATACATGTCCTACCACAGGATTTTAAAATTGACGGACAGGCTGAAGTGAAAGAACCTGTTGGGATGTATGGGGGTAGATTGGAGGCCAATTTCCATGTAGTTGTAGGACAGGTTTCTTCCATTCGCAATATTGGAAGATGTGTAAAAAGTGCCGGATTGGATCTGTCCGGGATAACCCTGGAACCCCTTGCTTCAGCAAACGCGGTTTTGAGTCAAGAAGAAAAGGAAGCCGGTGTGGCCTTGATCGATATAGGGGGCGGAACGACCGATCTGGCCATTTTTAAAGATGGTATCATACGGCATACAGCGGTGATACCCTTTGGAGGAAATGTGATCACTGAAGATATCAAAGAAGGCTGTTCGATCATTGAGAAACAAGCCGAATTATTGAAAATTAAATTTGGTTCCGCCTGGCCCGGAGAAAATAAAGATAACGAGATAGTGTCTATTCCGGGATTGAGAGGACGTGAACCAAAAGAAATAACATTGAAGAACCTTTCAAAAATAATCCACGCCCGAGTTGTGGAGATCGTCGAGCAGGTGTATCTGGAAATTAAAAATTATGGACACGAAGAACAGAAGAAGAAATTGATCGCCGGTATTGTTTTGACAGGAGGAGGCGCTCAGTTGCGTCATTTAAAGCAGTTGACCGAATATATTACCGGGATGGATACGCGAGTGGGTTATCCCAATGAACATTTAGCAGGCGATACCGATAGTGAAACTGCCAGTCCCATGTACGCTACTGCGGTCGGATTGGTGATGAATATTTTGGAAAGCAAGGAAAGAAGCCTGCAGTTGAAACGGTCGATGGGTGCGGAAGATACGAGCCAAACCGGAAATAAATCAAATGCGAAAGAAGGCGGTGAGGCAGAATTGGTATACGAAAACGGTGCTCCCAGGGAACGTAAACGCTTCTTCGATAAATGGGCTGAGAAGTTTAAGGAGTTTTTAGATAATGCTGAATAAGGATATGGCCATGATACAATTCCACCATCGTGGAAAGAGCGAGTAAAAAATAGAAAAGGAACAACTAACTTAAATATAGAAATGAATCCGAAATTAATTCGGAGAAAATCTCACAAAAAACAATTATATGAGCAGCAAAACAGAATTTGATAACATTTCTTTCGACCTGCCCAAGAACCGATCCAACGTAATTAAAGTAATAGGCGTAGGTGGAGGTGGTAGCAATGCTATCAATCATATGTTCAGTCAGGGTATTAAAGGCGTAGATTTTGTTATTTGCAATACCGATGCACAGGCGTTGGAAAATAGTGCCGTACCAATTAAGATCCAATTGGGTGTTACGCTTACCGAAGGTTTGGGTGCCGGAGCCAATCCCGAGATAGGGGAACAATCTGCACTGGAAAGCCTGGAGGATATTAAAAATTTATTGACCACCAATACCAAAATGGTATTTATCACAGCTGGCATGGGAGGTGGTACCGGAACAGGAGCAGCACCCGTTATTGCCAAATTAGCCAAAGAACTGGATGTTTTAACGGTGGGAATTGTAACCATCCCATTTCAATTCGAAGGGAAAATTAGAAATGAACAGGCGCAAATTGGAATAGAAAAACTTCGGGCGAATTGCGATTCCTTGATTGTTATTAATAATAATAAACTCCGGGAAGTTTACGGTAATTTAGGCTTCAAAGCCGGCTTTTCTAAAGCCGATGAAGTTTTAGCTACAGCTGCTCGTGGTATTGCCGAAGTAATTACCCATCACTACACACAAAACATCGACCTGCGCGATGCTAAGACCGTCTTGGCCAATAGTGGTACCGCCATAATGGGAAGTGCCAGTGCCAGTGGCGCTGACCGTGCGCAAGAAGCCATAAATAAGGCATTGGATTCACCGTTGTTGAATGATAACAAGATCACAGGTGCTAAAAATGTGCTTCTTTTAATCGTTTCGGGTGTTGAAGAGATCACCATAGATGAGATAGGGGAAATTAGTGATCATATTCAGGCAGAGGCAGGTCACAGTGCCAACATCATTATGGGTGTAGGAGAAGATGAGGCTTTGGAAGGTGCCATCGCTATTACCGTGATTGCCACCGGGTTTACAGCCGAACAACAAAATGATATCGTCAATACCGAAGCCAAACGAGTTATACATATCCTGGGGGATGAGCAAACAGCAGAGCAGGAATTGATGTCAAAGCCTTCGGTGATCGAAATTCCGGTTGATGAAAAAACACAAGATCCGGTTATTAGACATACTCTGTTCGAAGAGGATGAGGGAAAGGAAAAACCAAATCCTGACAAGGTGTCTGACACAGAAATTCCTTTTGACGGGTATATAGAAACTACGGAATTGATCAAAGATATTGAGGTAAATTCTACCCTCATAGATATTCATTATTTGGCCGAATTTAAAGAAGTAAATATCAATGAGATAGATGTGAAAGATTTCGTTATCGTCGAAGCCGATAAAGAAGAACAGACTGAACCGTTTGTGGAGGTAAGTTCTTCAGAGGATGAAACAAATGAAATTGAAGAACAAATGTTGATGTTCGACTTACCGGTGAATACTTCTTCTGAAAAGGATAAACCCTCTTCCGAAGTAAAAATTGAGGATGAAGAGGGGTCAGTGACCAAAAAGATCGAGGATATAGAAGTAAACGATGCTATCGAGGTGGTGCCGGTGACCGAAGTTACCGAAGAAGGAGTGAAGCGCTATAGTTTGGATGATTATCAGGAGATGGAAGATACATTGATGAACGCAAAACCCGGAGATGGAAACGATGTGACTGAGGAGAAGATCGAATTTGAAACAAAAATCGTTGACAAACAAGCGAAAGAGGCTGATGAGGATGAACCGGTAGATCCATTGAATTCACCTATTTCGAAATTGTTATCCGATCGAACTGAAGAGCGAAGGAAAAAAATGAAGGAGTTCAACTATAAGTTCAGAAACAGTGCCTCAAAATTGATGATATAGAGAATCAGCCGGCTTACAAACGTATGGGAATTGAGTTGGACGAAACTGAGGATTCGAAGGATTCAA
>SMVB01132249.1_pt1 | contig 26695 bp, 13 predicted proteins | sample 2456461 | NCBI WGS metagenome assembly SMVB01 (sample SAMN11095934, study PRJNA526329) | marine sediment metagenome | biome: Marine sediment; feature: Surficial sediment; material: Deep marine sediment; isolation source: Hadal surficial sediment | place: Pacific Ocean | collected 2014-05 | depth...
AGCAAATCGATGGCGAAGGGGTCGTCAAAGATCCTGGGCGCGGGCTTCCTCATATGAAGCGCGCGCGCCGCCGCGGCAGACTCCGCCGTTAGGCTATGCTGATCGGTCTTCACGTCAAGAACCTACCACGCGTTCGACTCGCCAGCTGCCTGCGTGCGGGCGGCGTCTTTCGTCGCGACCTTCGTCGTTTTCGGCACACGCGCATTGCGGCATGCAGGTGTGCCCTCGGTGCGCGCCGCCCTCGCGACTTTGCTCACGATCGCGGCGATCGCGTCTCCCTATTTCTTCATCGTTCAATCGTTCTACATTCACGAGAGCCTTGCGGGTGCGGTGTACCTGTTTTTCGCCGCGACGAGTTTCTGGTTGGCCGAGCAAGAGCGCGAGAGAGCATGGCTGCCATTTGCGTTCCTCTATCTCCTCGCATTTTCTCTTCATCGAGTGGACGGGCCAATCGTGGCCATGATCCTGCTCGTGATCGTGTGCGGCGCCAGCCGCATGCCCGCTCGGCCGATCAATTGGGGAGTGCTGATCTTCTCGGTCGTGAGCCTGGTATGGCTGGGCGCTCAGGCAATGCTGCAACCGCCCGACGGGGCCTGGTCGCTACGCCCGGCCGGTCCGAATCTCGATTCGGCGCGGCTCGGCGTGTTGATGCTCGTTTATGTAGTCTCGACTGGATGCCTTCTCTCGCTCCGCCATCCTAGAATGGTCAGGCTCCGCGACTGGATTCCATTGCTCGTGATCGCGCTTCTGATCTGCGCCCTGGGTGCGGCATCGATTTGGCGTCCGTCGTTCGCCGACGCAACCATCGTGGGAGTGATCGGTATCGCTGCGTACCCATCCTGGGGCGGAATCTGGTACATCTTCCTCGTCCTCGGAGCGCTCAGTCTCCTGCTTCCGAAGGAGCGTCACGATCGCATTCTCTCGTATGGAACTCTGGCGACGCTGCTCTTCATCCTACTGCTTTCGGTGATGCACGACCGTGAGTTCAGCAGCCGCTGGGGCGATTCCATCAACCGAATGATGACCTATCTGATTCCGATCTTTAGTTTCTACCCGTTGATGATTTACGTCCGGGCGCCTCTTTTCTGGGACCGCGAGAAGCAGCTGGATCCCCCGTCCCAACAGCTCGACCCGGTGCGGGAAACAGCATGACGATCGAGTTCTTTCCGCCCGCGATGCCGCAAGGATGCAGATGGTTCGATATGTGTCCCGGAAGGGGAGCCACTGGATCCCTTGAGGAACGGCGCCGGGGCAGAGCGCACAAGTTTCCAAACGGCGCACGCGCTTCATCCGAAGTCTAGACGACCTAGCCCCCGGTACAAAGGCCCCCCGAAAACGACGAGGACTTGCTTCCAAGGCCAATTGGAAAGAATGTCTACGATTGGTGACGGCGAAATTGCTGCAAAATTCACCTATCCCCGGCTGAACGCGCATGCAACTGCGAGTCCGAATCAGAACGTTCCGAGTACGTTGAAGAACACGCCGTGATGATCGTAGCTCAGATCGGTCAAGTCCTCCGAAAAGTCGGTGAAGTTGTATCCGATGCCGACTTTGAAGTGGTCGCCGAAGTAGCGGTAGAACGTGACGAGGGCACCCGCGCGACGCTCGTCCTGATCGGGGAGATCGAGCATTCGGCCTTCGAGTACCCCCTCCCATTTCGTGTGGAATCGCCAGTCGGCGCGAAGGATGTACAGGTGTGCGTCGTTGTCGAAGAAGTTGGTATTTTCCCGGTCGAGGCTGATCTGGCTGAGGCGGTAGGCGTATTTCCCGCCGATCGTCCAGGCGCGCGTCAGGTCGTATGTCAGGTCGATCGAGGCGACATGGCTCTTCTGGATGAATTGCGAAGATGTTCCGTCTTGTCCGACCTGGTCGACCGTTGGGACGTTGTAGAAATAGGTGTACTTGACGAGCGCGTTGAAGCGATCATACGCAATCGGCCGATAGGCATAGCCCAGCACGGCCTCTGTGAATCCGCCGTCGAAGAAGTCTCCCTCGGAACTGTCACTCATGGCGTGGTTGAACTTGAGCATTAGACGGCCGTCCTCGTTCATCTGGAAATTCAAGCTGTTTCGAAAGAGCCAGGTCGTTCGTTCCGACTTCGAACCATCGGACTGTTCCGTATCGTTGAAAATGTACTCGATGCCGGTCGAGACACTCAGGTCTTTGAAATTGAAACCAGCGCGAAAGCTACCGGCCCGCCGCTCCGTTTCGGCCTGTGTCTGGCGGTCGTGGAGTTCACCGTCTTCCCAATTGAACCCGAGATTCAGAATCTTGTTCGGCGCGTACGTGATTCCCACGGATCGCGTGAGGCCAGTGACTGAGCCATGTTGGTATTGATTCTCTGCGTACACGCTCGCGCTGTCCGAGAGCCGCGAACGTGATCCGACGGTGACGCTTCCGCGTCGATCCCGGCGTCCGTCGTAGCCGCGTTCATCGTCGAGCGCATAATTCACATAGAGTTTGCTTCTCTCATTGTGCTGATAGGTCGCGCCGAGTTGGGCGGCCGTGCCCAGATTTCCCTGGGACACTTCGCCGTCGACGGAAATCTTCTCATTGACGCGATAGGCCCCGCCGATGCCGCCTCGATTGTTTTCTTCTCGGTCGCGCGTCGATTGAACCGTCGCCTGGCCAAAGGCGTAGGTTCGAAAGCCGGTCTTCGTATCAAAATCCAACTGCACGACGGCGTCGGTTCGGTCGCCTTCGTCCTGTGTGGCCACGACGACATTCGAGTTGTCGTCTCGTTCATCGTACCGCGCACCGACCTGTAGGCTCCAGAGATCGGACAGCTGGTAACTCACGTTCACCTCGGCAGCGAGGGTTTCGAGGCCCTGGTCCTGAACGACCCGGTCCGCCTTTGCAACGACATCGATGCCAGTCGTGACGGGTACTCTCAAGACGCCGCCGTATTGGTCGGTATCGGTCGGCGTTTCCAGGCCCGGCGCCGAATAGCCCGCATCGAGGTGCTGGCCGTAGAGAGTCAGCTGGCCCTTCGCACTACCCCACCAGTCGCCGAGTCCAAGGCTCAAATCCGCTCGGTAGGCATAGGCGTTCTGCTTCTTGGACTGAGCGATCAGCGGCGCGTCGAAATCGAAGCCGCCATCGTCCGATCGAAGGGTTGTCGAGACGAGCCCATCGCTTCGCCCCGCCTGAACTTTCAGCCAGGAACCGGTGCTCTTCCGCAACGTCAGGTCTGCTGCGTAGAGGCTGCTGTCGGCATCGCCTCCATTGTTGTTGGCGGTGACACCGAGCTTCGCATAATCGTTCAGCCAGACATGGCCCTGTCCGCCCGTGTTGAGTGTGTCGACGCTGTCGAAGCCAGGCGTGAATTCGTACTGCGCAACCAGCCAGACTTCGTTGCCGCTCAATCCATCGCTGCGCACGAGCAGTCGGTCGTTGGCGATCGCCGAGATGGGTTCTGACAATAGGACACGTCCCTGGATGTAGTCGATGTCGTAGTCGAGCTCCGGCTGCAACTGCACGACCTCGCTGACGAGTCCCGAGTCCTTGTCTCGCACTTCGATGCGAAGTCGCTCGGAACCGATCAACAGGTCTTGTCGCTTCAAGAAGTAGACCGAACCACCGGTGCCACGGAATTCTTCTCGACTGGACACCGTGCCGGGGTCGGCTGCGAAGGCATCGATGACCACGCGGCGTTCACCGAACGCGGTCGTGGCCTCGGATTGGTAACGGGCCTTGGCGCCGTAGAGCCCGCGTTCGACCAGTGCTAGTTCATTGTCCGTATAGCGAACGGTGAAGTTGCCCCACATCAGGTGATCATCGCCTTTGTTGAGCTTGACGTAGAATTTGCCGTTGGTGGGCGTCATCTCGTCGATGCTGCTGTCGTCACCGAAGGTCGGATAGTGGTAGTCGGGGTCGAGGCGACGGAAGAGCGCATCGGGCGACTTGTCGAGGAAATTCGTGAAGAGGCTCTCGATCGGCCCCTCGCGCGTATCCGCGCTGGCCGTAAGCTTCCAATCGTCACCGAATTTCCCCTTCGTGAAGAAGGCGAGTCGGCCATCCGCGAAGGCATCGAGATCAGTCGAGTTGTTGCCCTCGAGTTCATTCGGTCTGTTGCCGCTCAGATCCATCGACAGCGTCAGATCGGCTATGCCGACGAAGAACCAATCGTCGCGTTTCAACTCGAGATCGCGAAGGAAGAGTTCGCCGTTGCCCTCGCTGTCGAGAACGGCGACTTCGACCGTGTGGAGGCCTTCGGGCAGCAACACTTCACCTACGAAATTGCCCTCGGCGTCGACGGGGAGTTCGGTACCCGCAAGCCAGACTGTGTGATCCGGCGGGATGCCACTTCCACCGACTCGGACAGCGCCCGTATTGCCGACGGGGATATTCTGCACAGTCGGTTCGCTCTCGCCGTAGCCGGCCAACAACTCGTCGCCTTCAGCATTCGATGATTCCAAGGGATCGCCAGCTCCGTTGGGTGTCATCCACAGCGCTTGCGGTGCCGTCTCGTCGAAGACTCCGTCGTCACCGTAGGCGCGCAAGACGAACTTGAGGGGCTTCTCGGGTGAAGCCACATCGGCCGCCGGTGGCTGCCACTTCGCGAACCCCCGGCGGTCGATTTTCGCGATCGCCAGTGGTTCGGCACGCACGGAGTCATCCGCGTCGAAGATTCGTACTTCAGCCCGCACGATGAAGTGCGGGTAATTGCTGTACATGCGGAAACGCACGGGCTCGGCCCCACCAGCGCGAACCGACCCCGGTGCCGAACTGACGCTGAGGCGTCGTTGCGACTGGAGGTCGTCAAAGCGGAACGAAATCGCCGTGTCTTCGAGCGCGACGTCGGTACATCGCTGAATATCCGCCGAGCTTCGGCCCGGATCGTCGATGGGCTCGCCATCGACTGTGATCCGCATCAGGTTGAGAGAGAGGGGGTCGCGCGCGCGAAGCTCTCGGGTGATCGGAGTGACCTCGATCCCGTCGTAGTCGTCCATCACGGCAAGCTCGTCATAGACGACCTGGACGATGACGTGAGAAGTGTCGCCCTGTAGGAAGCCACCGTTCACGACATCTTCGGAATGAACGAAACCGCGACCCTCGTGCTCGACCTGGTCATCGGTGAGTTCGAGCTGGGCCTGGATCCGTTCCATCGTGCGGCGAGCCCGAGCGGCGGAAAGCCCGATGTCGTCGGTATAGGCTTTCGCCATTCGACGGGTCAGGCGTTCGTTGCGCGTGTATCCGATGAAGCGGAGTCGCACGTGGTCTCTGTCCTTCACGTCGTCCATGGCACGACGCAGGTTCGCCGCGAAGTCCGACGGAATGAGCGCCTCGCCGTCTTCGATCTGCAAGGCTTCGAATCGACCCCACGGCGGGTCGTAGATCCGGGTCACCGTTTCGGCGTCGGCCGCATCCGGACAAACCTGCAGCTCGTCAGAGAGTTCGAGCAGCGGATCATCGTACCAGAACTCGACCTCGATGCGTCGATTGAGAGCGCGGCCACGCGGGGTCGCGTTCGAGGCGACTGGACGACTCGCGCCGCGGCCTTCGCTGGCGATCGCCGCCGTCGGCAGATCGAGGACGTCCTTGACTTCGAGCGCTACGCGACGTGCCCGAGCCTTCGAGATCGAGAGATGGGTTCCGTAGATGCGCGCGGCTCGGCCGGTCAGCGGCACGTCGTCGGTGTGTGCGATGAACTTGGCCGTGACGTTCTGCTTGTCTCGCAGATTGGAGAGCGCTTCTTCGATCTGTCTGACGAAACTGTCGGGAATATCCAGGACTTCGTCGTCGTAGTCGAGCGGGGGGATCAGGTTCTTCACGCGAGCACGTCGCTCGTTCCCTTCGCGATAGCGGAGTTTGCAGACCGTCTCGGTTCGACAGACCTTGAATCGCTTGATCTCTTCGGGGATCACGACCTCTTTGAAGACGACCTCTTCTCCGATCTCGTCGTACCACACCTCGACTTCGACACGTCGATTGAGGGCGCGTCCTTCGGGCGTCGCGTTCGACGCGATCGGTTGGGCGTCCCCAGCCCAGGCGTACGAGATCGACTCCGGCGGAAGCGACAGAGCGGCTTGCAGGTATTCAGCGACATAGCCCGCACGTTCGCGCGAGAGCCCTTCGTTGTCACCGAAGCGACTGCTGAGCTCGGTCGACAGCGCTTGATCGTCGGCATGTCCAACGAGATGCAGACGCACGTTGTCGAGGTCTTGCATGTTGTCGAGGACTGTTCGGAGCTTCGCGACGTAGCCCGGCGAAATGTCCGCGACTCCCGATTCGAATCGAATGGGGGGCACGACCTGCTTGAGCTTGATCGTGTCGATCTTCTCTGTCAGGACTTCTCGCTCTTCGAGTCGATCGGAGAGTTGCGCCTCGAGCAACTCCGGGTCGACCGTCCATTTCGTCGGTTCCAGTTCGATCGGAAAATGCCGCTCTCTGGATTGGCCAGAGGATGCGTCGAAGCCGGGTGGTCCCGCCCCGACCGGAGGAAGCAGCGATTGCAGCAAACTCGTTTCGCGTTCGTGCGGGGGCACTTCCACGGGCGAACCCCGACGCCAATAGATTTCGGTCTCGACGCTGAGCGGTTTTCCGCCTCGCGACTTCCAGGCTTCCAGGATCTGTTGCTTGACGGACTCGAGGCGTTGTTCGACGAGCTGCGGATCCTCGATGTCGGCGACGTAGGAGAGACGTAGGATGGACTCGCTCTTCTCGAGTTCGTCGAGGAGGATTGTGAGCCGTGGCATCCACTGCACCCGCATCTCGACCGAACCCGGCTCGAAGACCGCGTCGGCCAGGTCGAGGCCAACCACACGGTTGATCGACGCACCGAACTGGAAGCGCAGCGCCTTACCGCGGGTCGCCCGTTTCACCTGGGTCTGGCGCGTGGACATGCGATAGCCACTCGGCAGGGTGCGATCGTCGAGCTTGAGAACGAAGTTGCTGCCGCGCTCTTCGTTGGGCACGATGGCACAGGTAATGTGGAAGCGGCCGTGCGGGTCGGTGTTGACGGCGAGCCCACGGACGGTCATCAGTCGGACGCCCGGTAGACCGTCTTCGCCCTCGTCCTGCACGCCATCGCGATTCTTGTCGTCGAAGACCTTACCGATCACGTCGGTACAGTCGAAGGTGGGATCGGGGACGACCCGAACGGTCGCAGTGGCCTCGCCGGAGAAAAGCGTTTCGACATTGGAAACAGGGTCCGTGCGGATGACAGACGCGCGATTCACGAACTCGCCTTCGGTCACACCCGCACCGACCCCGAGTAGGAGTACGACCGTCCGGCTGGACAGAGCGTCGACGACCGGGAAGTCCCATTCGAGGACTCGGCCATTGCGCGTCGGTTCGCTCGGGACACCATCAACGCGCGCAGAGCCCTTGATGTATCGGAAGCCACCCGGGAGAGTGTCTCTCAAGCTGAGGTCCGAGAGTTGGATGCTGAGCTGGTTTCTGAAGGTGATTTCGTAGGGGACGAGATCGCCGCGGCTCACATTGATCGCAGGGGTCGTCTTCGTGATCGAGACCGAGCCACCAAATACGGGATCGATCGGAATGTGGTTATTGAAGGCCTGGCTCGAGCCAGCGCCGAGCGAGTCATCGAGTCTGACATAGAGGTGGTAGCCAGTGCTCGCCGTGGACGGAGGCGCGAACTCGGAAATTTGGATTTCACAATGCTGTCCGGTCGCCGGTATGGCGTCCGAACCTCCGCCCGGACAGGCGGGTACGTCGAATGGACTTGCGGCGTTCTCCGCGGCCGGCGGAGGAATGATCTGGGAAGTGCCCGCAGTGAAGCCCGTACCGGGCGGCACGACCGCGATCAGGTAGACGTCGCCAGGCTGACAGCTCGCGTTCGAGAAATTGAGGTGGAATTTGTAATAGCCATTGCTGCCCGTGACTTGACCCTGTTGATTCGGATCATCGAAGCAGGTCGCGGGCACGGCCGTCTGGCTAGTGGCTTCGAGGAGGCTGAGTGTCGCGCCGGAAAGTGGCGTGCGCAGGAGCGATTCGTAGACGACGCCCTGGGGATCGATCGGTAGGTTCAGTCCCTGCAGGTTGCTGCCCTCGCCGATCGAGAGAGCCGAGATCGACTGCAGGCCGTTGGTGAAGGCGGATTCGGCGCGGCCGAGCGCGGCGGTGTTGGCTCCAGCATCCGGGGCCCGGAAACGGAGCTCATAGATGTCCCCATTCAGGTCGTTAGGCGCGATTCCGGTCATCCGATAGACGCCGCTCGCGTCGGTCACGACCGCTTGGGCCAGCTGTCCATTCCGAAGGAGATCGACGAACCAGCCTGCGAGGATACGTTCTGTACCGCCCTGGATCCGGTCGAAGTCGGCGTCGTGCCAGATGGCCCCGTTCAAGGCGCCCACGCCAGGTATGCCGCCGATCGCGATGGAAACGCTCGCGCTCGCCGTTTGCGGGGGCGTGTTCCAGCTGACGATGCCGGTGTTGATGATCGTGGTGCCGATCGCGAGTCCGCCGTCGATGTCGGCCCGGAAGCGCAGCACGGCAGAGGCGCCGGGCGGAAGCGCTCCGTACAGTGTCGACCAGTCGGCGGTGATGACCGAGCCCAGCACGGAGATGCCGGCCGCCACTCCGTCCAACGTCGCCGAGCCCGGCACGAGCGTGAGCTGTCCCGGAAACGGGGCGTCGAGGTCGTCGGTGATCACCACACTCTGGGCATCGACAGTGGCAACGTTCGTCACCCGAACTTCATAGGCGAGCTGGCTGCCCGCAAGCGCGGCGCCACCGCCCACGATGCTGACGCTCTTCGTGATGGCGAGTGCCTGCGCGTCGCCGACGATGACGACGGTCGGCTCGGGGCCGGTCGAAGGGTTGCCATCGCCGTCGGTCGGCAGGTTCGGAACCTCGGCCGTGGTCACGACCGCTTGATTGCTGATCAACGTGCCCGGCGCAACGCCTGCGTTCACCAGCAGATCGAACTCGACGACTGCGCTCTCGCCCGGCGTGAGTACCCCGCCACCCGGCGGCGGCAGCGGTGGCGTCTGGTCAGACGATGCGATCGGGATACCGGCGGCGAGCGGCGAGATGCCGCCATCGGGGACACCGACCGGCAGACCGTTCAATAGCAGCGAGTCCGCTACCCAGGTCGTGTTCGCCGGTACGGCGTCCACGATCATGGCAGCCATTGCGAGCACGGTGCCGTCATTGGAGATGGTGATCGTGTAATGGAGCGTGTCGCCGGGATCGACCTGTCCGGGCGTCGTCGCATCGACGCCGATCACGACCTGCTTCGAGGCGAAGAGCAGCGGCGCGTTGCCCACTACGTCGCGTGTCGGGTCGTTCAGCGTCGATGTTCCAGGGTCATCCGAGGGCTGATCGACCGCGCCGCTGGTCACTGCACTCACGAAGGCCTGGTTCGAGATCACCGTGCCGTCGGCGGCAGCCGGGTCGACCAGGACATCGAAGGTGAGCGTCGCGATCGCGCCCCCCCCGGCGGCCAGCGAGCCCGGAGTGGGATCGCTCGGGGCGTTGATCGGCACTCCTGTGGCCAGTGGCGAGAGGCCGCCAGCGCCATCGGCGATGACCACGCCGTTGAGTGTCGTCGTGCCCGCAATGTAGGTTGTGTTCACGGGAATCGCGTCGCGCAGCGTAGCGTCCGTCGCGTCGGCCGTGCCGATGTTCTCGACCGTGATCGTGTAGCGTAGCCGCTCGCCCGCGAGCAGCAGATTCGGATCACCGTCCAGGTAGGTGGAGGTCTTCAAGGTCTGGAAGACCGCGACCGACACGATCGGAACGACGGTCGGATCCTCGTCGCCCGGCACGAGTGGATCGGCCGGGCCGTTCCGCACCGGATCGTCGCTCAGCGCGAAGGGGGCGCCGGCGATCCGTAGCTCGGACTGATTCGTTGCGAGCGTGCCGGTAGGGAGCACGGACGCGAGCTGGACCTCGAACTCGACGACCACGACGTCACCCAGATTGACGAGTCCGAGGCCCCGAACGTCGAGAATACCGGTACCAGCAGTACCGCCGAACGAGTTGGTCGGGCTTGTATCCGCCCCAGCTGGTGCGCTGCCGACTACAAGCGTACCGGGTTCGAAGACCGCGCTCGGGTTCAGCGCGTCGAGCTCGTCGAATAACGCGAAGTCGACCGGACCTGTGGTGGTCTGGTTTTCGACGCGAAGCGTGTAACGGAGCGTGTCGCCGGGGTTGGCGCTCGTGGCCGGGGACTCACCCGTGGTTACGTTCACGACCGTCTTCTCGAAGATGATCTCGGGAAGCGATGTCGCGACCGAGTGCGCGTCCTCGTGATCGAGCGTTCCCACCGTACCGTCCGTCAACACCCGCATGAACGTGCGGACGTCACCACCCGTCACCGGGTCCGTGCTGTCTCCGCTCGACCATTCGATCGCGCCCGCGACGTTGGTCAACAACACGCCGTCCTGCGTATCGGCGTCGAGCTGAGCTTCGTAGGATACGATCAGTCGCTCGGTCGGGCCGACGACGCCGGCCACCGAGAGCATCGTGATGTCGAACTCGCAGTTGGGCGCGGGCTGGAATCCCACGCTGTAGTCCGTACCCTGAGCGAGCAGGCCCGAGACCGGCGTCGTGCCGTCCGCCTGGAAGACCTGCATGGACAGCACGGTCGGCGCCACGTCGCAGATTCCGCCGGTCGCCCCATCGGGTAGCTGGTCGGCGAGCTGTAGGCTCCAGGCCGCAGCCGTACCCGTGTTCTGTGCATTGAGGGTGAAGACGCCGGGGGTACCGACGGCCATGGCGACAGGGCCGCTCTTCACGACCGTGATGTCATCGGGGCCTACGATGGTCATCGGACCCGTCGTGCCGGGCAAACCCGGCTGCTGATTGGCATCGATGTCGTTGATCAGATTGTAGACGTACGACGCAGTGTTCGTGAAAACGAGACCGGTGATGTTAGTCGGCGTGTCTTCGAGCACGACCGTCACCTCGATCACGACCTGCTCGCCAGCCGGAATGTCGATGCCGATCGTCGAATCCTCGATCACCGGATTCGTCGTCGTACCCGTGTTCACCGGAGTCCAGGCCCCCGAGCCAGAGATCTTCGTGACGTCGACGAAACGCAGGTCGGCGGCCGAAGCAGTCAGGTCATCCGTGATCTGGACGTCGTAGAGGTCGAAGGGGTGGGGCGTCTCCGGAACGGTGATGCGGTAGCGAAATTGCTCACCGACTGACGCCGTCGCCTGGGTGTTGGCCTTGATCAGCGGCGGGGCGGGCACGCTGGCAATCACGATGCGTGTCGGATCTTCGTCCCCCACGACATTCGGATCGGCCTGGCCGTTAATGTTGGGATCGTCGCTGTCGGCGATCTGGACGGGATTGAGCAGGTCGGCCTGGTTCGTGAGGACCACACCGTCCGCGAGCCCGAGGGCCACGGTGATGTCGAACTGGATCAGGATTTCGCTAGTCGCCGGAAGGTTCAGGTTGCGGATGTCGACGATTCCGGCCCCGTTGGTTCCGCCATTGGGGTCGGTGTTGCTGGTGTCCGCCCCGGGCGGAATGCTGCTGGCAACGAGCGCAAGGGTTCCCGATTCGAAGACTGCCGTAGCGTTGAGAGCACCCAGATCGTCGAAGAACGTGAGGCCATTCAAAGCGCTGTCGGTCGTCTGCAAGCGAAGGCTATACCGCAGTGAGTCCCCAGGAGCGGCGGTCGACGCGGGGTTTGCTCCGCTGGTGAGGTTCTCGACGCTCTTCTCGAAAAAGAAGCCGGTCAGCGCCGTCGTGACCGTGTGTGCGTCTTCGTGATCGAGCGTTCCGACGGTGCCGTTGGTGAGCACGCGTACGAAGGCCGTGCGATCGGGGTTGCTTGCGTCGCCATTGAACCACTCCGTCGCGCCCGCAACGTTGGTGAGTACGGCGCTGTCCTGGGTATCGGCGTCGAGCTGAGTCCGGTAGGAGATGATCAGCCTTTCGTTCGGGCCAATCGCGGCCTCGCTCGAGACCATCGTGAGTGTGAGTTCGCAGGTCGGCGCACCGACGTAGGAGAGTGAGTAGTCGCCGGCGCTCAGCGCGCCCTTGCCCGGAACGGGTGTCACACCGTCGGCCGCGAAGACCTGGGCGCTGAGCACAGTCGGCGTCGTGTCGCACATGCCACCGCTGGCACCGTCCGGGAGCCGATCGACGATCGTCGTGTTCCAGGCATCGGTCGTGCCACTGTTCTGGATGTCGAGGGTGAAGTCTCCCGACGCGCCGAGGTTCAAGGTCGCGGGGCCCGTCTTCGTGAACACGAGCGCGGGGGCTGCGATCGTAAGCGGCGGCGTGATGCCCCACTCGCCCGGAAGTGGGCTGAAGAAGACACCGTCGATCAGTCTTCCGAATTCCCATTTCGCGGTATTGATGAATTGCGTCCCGACCGTGTTCGCGGGCGAGTCGTCGAGCACTACGGTGATCTCGATGATGATCTGCTCGCCGGCCAGGACGATCGGGAAATTCTCGAAGGTGAGCAGGCCGCCGACATTCGAGAACGTATGCGGCACGGGCGCGCCGCTGCTCTCGAAATAGGCCACGTGACTCACGTAGGTGAGATCCGCGCCTGTCTCATTGAGATTGTCCGTCAGCCTGATGCTGTGAAGGTCGTTGAGCGAGCCAAATTCGTTGATGACCGTGCCCGTGCCCGCGTCGAAGAGGACCGGCATCGTCAACGTGTAGGTAAAGGGAACCCCGATGGCGGCCGTGGTCTGGCCCGCCGGATTCTGCTTGTCGATCTTCTCGACGGGAATCAAGAGGTTCTGGCAATCTTCCTGGATCTGGGTCGACGAGCCGTTGGTGAACCAGATGATGTGGCCGGCGACGATATTGCACGCCATCTGGCCGTTGTGAACGACGTTGTCGAAGATGACGAGCCATCTCTCGTCCGTCTGACCAGGCTGGGTTTTGAAGCTGAAATTGGTGTTCAGCGGGTTCGACGCCGGGAAGTTTCGGATCGTACAGTCCCGGTCGATAAAGATCTGGGAAGGGGCGATGTCACCGGCGAAACCGTCGAGTACGCCATCGGGGAAGGCGGAGCAGTTGTCCGCCTGCGCCGGGAAGGCCGCACCCAGCAAAAGCGCGAGGATGCACAGCAATAGCCCTATCGAGCTACCTCCTCCCTTCGAAAGGATTCGACCCCATCGGATCAACTTGTCTCCCCTAACCCAACGTGGGGGCGACGCTGTCGTCAATATGGGACCGCGGCAGTCCGACCATCGGACTGGATTCCGGCGGTCCCGCTGTCATGGGGCGTGATGCCCTTTAGACCGGTGACTTTGCGTCGCCACCTCTCGGTGGTTTTGCCTTTATCTGAATCTGTTCGAGCCAGCGGCTCGTTATGTCAAACCCGAAGTAAAGTCATTCTCCATTCTGTGATCGCGGCTCGCCCTGCTCGAATATCGGTCGGCCGTCCGGATCGTCGTTCGTTTCTGCATCTTCGCTACGTCGCCGGCAAGAAATCGATCGGATAGGCGATCGTGATCGCGGAGATACCGTCCTTGGCGCCGAAGTCGAAAGTCTTGACGTGCTCGACCACCTGCGCAGCAAGAGCCCGTGATTTCATGTTCGTCGACTTGAGTTCACACAAGGAAACGCTGCCGTCGGCTTCGATCGTCATCCGCAGGACCATCTGGCCCCTCAGTGTCGGATTCTTGCGAAGCTCCCGGTTGTACATTCGATAGAGTGCGGCTTTGTGGCGATCGAAGACGATCTGAATCTCTTCATCGGTGCGCCCCAGGCCTGCTCCGCCACCGGAGAGAGGGCGATCCGATCCACGGCCCGAGCCGATCGTGCTCGTCGCCTGTGTGATTTCGACGCCACCCATTGAATTTCCGGACCCACCGGTATCCCGACTGAGTGACGCAACATTGATTCCCCCGCTCGAGCCGGGCACCTGACTCGTCACCATCGCGCGCTTCGGTAGCCCCGTCTTTCCCCCACCCGAGTCGTTGATACGCGCATTGGCGCCAAGGCGGGCGACAGCCTTATGTGTCGACAGACCGGAGATCTTGTCTCGGAACGCGAGAATGCCCTTCGACTTCGCTTGCGACTTCGGCTCGGGTACGGGATCCGCCTGGGGTGTCGACTCTTCCGCGATGAGCGGTTCCTCGATCGTTTCAGTCGGAAGCGGCTCCTCGGCCGGTGTCGGCTTCGCTTCTTCGATTGCAACCGGCGGCTGCAGCTCCTCTCGAATCAGGCGCGTCAGACGATTCTGTTCTTCGAGGATTTTCCAGCGTTCGGGAATGGGCAGCTCGACGAGCTGAAAGATGATGCTCAGCAAGAGACTGAGCAAGAGTGAAATCGCGAGCGCCTTTCGGAATCGCTGATCGTCCTCTCCGCCATGTGCCCAGGGCATGGTTGATATGCGAATCGGAATCTGGTCGACGTCGCGCTCGATCTGCCACTCGAGCTTGCGCTGTTCTTCGAGATGCTCGGCTTCGAGAACATATCCCGCGATGACGTCCGTACTGTCTTCCTGAACCTGGATCTCGTCGAAGATCGACTGACGCCGTTCTTCGATCTGGTCGAGACGTTTCTCGAACGCGTCGATGCGACCTCGAACGAGTCGAATATGGTCCCCGCCATCTCCATCGGCTGCTCGGCCGCCACTCCAGAAGAGCTCGGACGCGCCCATGTCGTCGAGTTCATCGAGCGCGCGACACGCTTCCCTCACTAGTCGAAACTGACTGCGCTCGGCCTCGAGGCCTTCGAGTTCCTGGTCTACCGAACGCAGCTCCCCGACCAGTCCGTCGAGTCGTTCTCGCGCCTGCCGCAGCTCCTGCCGAAGCATTTCTTCGTCGTCGTTGTGAATGACTTGGTCCAAGGGATCACACTAGTTCTGCGAGAGCTGCGTCTCGGGAGCTTTCTGAAGGACGGCGAGAGAGATCTGGGAGTACCCTTCACCGGTGCAGGTCGACATGACCCTCTTGATCACACTGAACGGGATCATTCGGTCCGCCAGGATCGTGACTTCTTGACTCTGTGCGACGGTCCGAGTGCTGATACCGATCACACTTGCGGTGAGCTCGTTCAATCGCGTCGCGATCGGATCGATCCTCTGCGTCGGCGATACCAGGATCTCGGAAGTCTGGATCACCGCCTCGCCCTGAACCGTCACGTCGTTCGCGCTGATGAAGATCACCACGGTCTCTCGCGGCTTCTCCTCGACGAACGACGCCGGGAGGACGATCTGCTTCGGTGTCTCGAGGATCTCGTTGGTCGCCGAATTGACGAGCAAGAAGAACACGAGGATCGTGAACACGTCCATCAGCGAAGTGAGATTCATCTTCGGGACGGTCACCCGATTGCGCGACATTCTCTTGATTCTTCGTGAGTTCTTCACGGTGCGTCTCCAATCGAAATGTCGGTGAAGAGTGCGATCTGGGTCGGTTCTTTTCGAGTCTCGCCTTCGCCGCTTCCCGGGAGCACCGCACTCCGGACGACATCCATGACTTGAATCAAGTGGTCGTACTCGATGTCCTGTTCCAGCAGCACAGAGGCGTCCGTCGAATCCGGATGCTGTCGTTTGAGCGAAATCACCAGCTCCGAGAGCGTCGACAAGTCATACTCCCCGTCGACCATCGGAATCGCTGCAATCACAGTCCGAGAGTTCGAGATCTCGAGACCCGTTTCCCGTACGATGACTTCGACCCGGAATCCGGACTCGTCCGCTGCTGCTGAGCTGGCCGCCGAGGGAAGGGTCAGCTCGACGATCGTGATCCGAGAGAACACGGCCGTGATCAGGAGAAAGGGAACCAACACCACCATCAAGTTCAGAAACGTGGTCATGTCCAGGTCGGGCGGCTGCGCCGCTCGCCGTCTGTAGTGATGTCTTCGTGCCATCTCGTTTACGCCTGGACACGTCGCTTGGCATTCGCCGAGATGACATTCAATGCCTTCAGCGAGGCCATCTCGAGGCTGTCGATGATCTCGCCCGTCTTGGCCATCAAAACCTGATTCGAAACGAGAAGCGGGATGGCCACGATCAGACCGAAAGCCGTCGTGTTCATCGCGACCGAGATGCTGGCCGAAAGGAGGTCGGCCTTTTCTGCGGGATTCGCGTTCGCGACAGCGGTGAATGCCTCGATCAGGCCCATGATCGTGCCTAGCAATCCCAGGAGCGTCGCGATATTCGAGGCCAGGGCGACGTAAGGCGTTCGCTTCTCGAGCTGGGGAATGATTTCCATCATGCTCTCTTCCATGGCAATCTCGATGTCTTCGCGCCGCCGTACGGTGCCCTGTCGATCGAGGCCCATGCTGAGAAGCTTGGAGATGGAGGAGTCGTCGTCGCTGATCAGTTCCCGCGCCTTCTCGAAATCCCCTTCGACGAGCGCCGGCTGGACCTGTATCCAGACTCTCTGGTTGCGTGCCGTCACGAGTGAGAGCGTGATATAGCGCTCCGTCGCGATCGCCGCGCCGACCGCGAACACAATGAGAATCGGGTACATGAACGGACCGCCCGTCACGAAGAACCCGATGATCGAGTAAATGGAATCCATTGCTAGAACCTCCCGTACCCATCTCTCGGGTACCTTGTCCAATCAATTCGAACGAGAATCCGAAGTCGCTATTTCTGTGATCCCGTCCTGATTTCGTAGTAGTCGAGCGCTCTCATGAAGACCTCTCTATCGACGGGTCTGCGTCCGTCATCCATGAGCCTCGAGACGCCGGGCGAATCGCCCAGGTCGGAGCTTTTCCATGGGACGATGACGAGCGATTTTGGCGCCTCGTCGTTGCCGACGATCGACATACCCGAGACGAGCTGCTCCTTCTCTTCCTCCGGCGGTGTCTCGGCAAGAGCGGAGCCCGCTGAGAGTAGGAGTAGAAGCGCTATGGTTCCGATGGTTTTGCGAAACACGGGACGGCCCTCCTATAGTCCATTTCGGTTGCGGAGATCAGCGATCCAGATTTCGACATTCGTGTCGTCTGGCACAGCGGCACGGTAAGACTCGTAATGCTCCAGGGCGCATTGCAGGTCGAAGACGAAGAGATCACACAGGATCGCGAGATTCTTTCTCACGAAGTGAAAAGTCGGCTGCAGCTCGAGAGCTGCTTCATAGCTATTCCGCGCTTCGTCGAAACGTCCGGTTCGGCGATAGACGATGCCGAGCTCGTTGAGTGCGACGGGATGGCGCGGGTTGACCGCGAGTGCCTGGAGGAGTGAGGCCTCTGCACGCTCAAAATCCTCGGCACGCTGGTAGGCGATGCCGAGATTGATGTGCACGGCAGAGAGCTCGGGAGAAGACTCGGCGATCTGGGTCAGTAGCTCGATTCCTCGATCGACCTCACCCTCTTCGAACGCTCGGTTGGCCTTCGCGAAGTCGGAGCGAATCCACCCGCTGACCCCGGTAGCCTCCGAAATCGAAAACCCACTGGAATCACTCGTTACGATCGCCGCCGGACGCTTTGACCCCTGTCCTGCGCAGCTGCACAGAATGAGTGTTGCCGCAACGATGAGCATGCGCCGCAGAAGCGCGGCCGACTGCTGAAAGTCAGTCCAGCTCGACATCGTTCGCCTCCTCCGATTGTGCGGCGGTCTCGATCTCGAGTTCTTCCGAGACTTCCTCTTCCGAGGCGCCGGCCGGCATCGGTGCAGCCGGTACGGGGTCTGCCGCGCCCCGCTCCAGCACGTCCGGCTGGACTTCTCCAACGGGGGCTTCCGCTTTCGACGATTCCGTCGCGATGGCGGCTTCGGTCACGTCCACCACTTCCGCCAACTCCACCGTGGCTTCTGACTCTGCCTCTCTCTCGACCTCGTCGGCTGCGTCCGCGATTATGGCCGGGGCAAGCGAGATCGGTGTTCTATAGCTGTAGCTTTCGACCGCTTCGATCAAGCCGCTGCTTTCCTCGAACTTTGCGAATCGACCCGGCATCAAGATGGCGAGTCGAGACAGGCTCTTCTCGATCCACACATTGAAAATGCCGGCCGCCATCAATTCGAGGTTTTTCATATGGACGTCGATTGCCTGCTCTTCGAACGGATACGCCTCTTCTTCGAGCACTTCTTCATAATCCTGCCGCTCCGCGGATCGGAGGTCGCTCGGGCGTTCCGATTCGAGCAGTGCGCGACTGAATTCGCCGTAGACCTCGGCCATGTAGAACGTGGCGGCCGCGGTGACTTCACCCACCTCGTAGTCGACCAGTCCAGAGAATGCTGTTAGTGCAGCGTCCATCCGCGACCTCTTCCTCTGAAGGCTCTCCTCGAAGGGCTGAACAAGCGCGACCTCTTCGAATGCACGAAAATGCACTTCGGACAAGATCAATGCCGACTTCGCAGCAAGGACACGCACGCCGTCCGTGCGGGCATCACCCGATTCGCGGTCGATCATCACAATCTTCCGGAGCTCGGCGTGACGATCTTCCACATTCCGCATTTGTTCGTACAGTTCTGCCATCTTGAACCGTGTAACGACGACCGGCTCGATCGGGTCAGTGAAATTCGTCACAAAAATCTGGTAGGTGCTGAGTGCACGATCGGGTAGCTCAGCCTTTTCATACAGATCACCGGCAACGAGCAGGGCTTCTCTACGCAACTCCCCTTCGTCGGCTTCCTCAGCGACGCGCTCGTACTCCTCGGCCGCACGCGAGAAATTTTCTTCTTCTCGATAGACGAACGCCAGTTGTCGGGTCGCCTCGTGGCGAAGTTCGTGGTCCGGATTGGATGTCCGAAAGGACTCGAAGACATCCGTAGCGCCACTGAAATCCTTCAGCCGAATCAGCGCGGCGCCCGCGTCGTACTGCGCGATCGGACCGATGTCTGAAAGGGGGGCCGCTTTCGAAATCCGCAGGAAGTGGTCTGCGGCGGTCCTGAAATCCTCTGCGGCGATCGCCTGCTCACCCTGTTTGTAGATGGCCGCGGCCAGGTTGTTCATCACATCCGCAACGGTGTCGTCATCCAGCGCCGCCATTTCGAGAACCCGTGCGTAGGCCTGTTCGGCCGCCTCGAATGACTCGATGTCGAACGATGAATGTGCGATCACGGTCCAGGCGGAGCGACGAATCGACGTCTCGGAATCCGGGTATTGGTCGATCAACCGTTGTGCTGTCGCGATGGCTGTCTCGAACTCCTCGAGAGCATAGAGATCGTCGACAGCGGCACCCAGCACAGCAGCGGCGTGTTCGTGTTCGTGAAAACCGTCGACGAAGCGAAGCGTGCTGGCAACGATATTGCGACGAATGGGCTCTTCATCGGTGTCTGCGACCCGCTTCAGATGCTCACGGCGTGCGAAGATCGCTGCGTAGCCCGCTGCCGCAGATCTCTCGTGCTGAGGATAGTCGTAGGCAATATGCTCGTACTCCTGGGCGGCCACATCGTAATCGTCGTTCTCCAGCAGCAGGCCCGCGAATTGGTAGTTGATGCCAGGCGTCTCGGGGGCGTCCGGGAACGACGAGAGGTATTCGCGATACCAGCGAGAACTCTCGGTGAAATGGGCGGGCCGCTCCTCGGGGCGCTCCGGGTCCTGGTAGAGCGAGTGGTAGTGATTCGCCAGGTCCTTCAGATTGCTCTTCAGGTATTCGAGTACCTCAGGTAAATCCTGGGCTTGAAAGTGTTGCCAGTATTTGGATTTCAGTCTGTAACTGGCTGCGAAGGCCTTTTTGGATTCCAGAACGAGCTTCGGAAATCGACCTGCCTCGTAGATCTCGACAACCCGCATACTGAAGTGTGGAGACGATTGGTGGATTGGATAGAGATCGACGAAGGCTTCGTAGACCGTCGCAGCATCGTTGTAGCGGAGCTTCTCGAGATAAAACTCGCCGAGATGACGATAGATTCGATTCTCGTACTCTCGCGGTCCGTTCGCAGCGAAGTAGGAAGCGGCGGCTTCTGCACCGCCGAGGTCGGAGAGACAAAGGCTGATCACACGATAGGTATCAGCGATTCGCTGTGAGTCCGTTTCGTCTTCCGTTTGATCGAAGTCGTATCCGATCGAAATCTTGTAGTCGAGAAGTTTGATGTAGTGATTCACTGCCTCATCGAGAAGCATCTGCTTATAGAGCGTCCAACCGAGCTTGTAGAGGGCGAGCTCGTAGTAGCCGGAGCCCGGACCGTTGGCAACGATCGAGGAGTAGGCCTCCTCCGCCTCGATCATCCTCTTCCGCGTAAAGAAATATTCTCCGCGCCTGAACTGCAGCTCATCGAGGTGCCGAGACTCCGGATACTCGGAGATGAGCAGAGCGGCGACCTCGATCGCCTCGTCCACTCTCCCGAGCTCCCCGTAGGCGCGCGCCTTCTGATAGAGAACCTGATCGTTATGCGGATAATCTGGATACGCCGCGAGAATCTCGTCGTAGAGCTTGATCGCCTCTAGAGGGCCATCGGAATCGACCCGGGTGTCGACGGGGAGTTCGACGTCAATGCCTTCGCTCGAGGGTGGAGCGAGGTTCTCACTCGCAATCCGTTCTTCGAAATCCTGGTCGGATTCCCGCTCGACATCATCGCCTGCGGGCGATCGATCTTCCACATCGGAGGCTCGTTCCCTGCGATCGGGCGCCGGAAGGGAGGCTCGCGACTCTTCTGAACGACTCGCTTCGCCGAGGACTCCATATTCTTTTTCGAGCTTCAGATCGGCCAGGCGACGCATGGCTTCTGGCGTGAGGCCGGATTTCGGTGCTTCCTCGAGAAACTTTCGGTAGCCGGCCATCGCCTGATCGATCCCAGCGTCGATCTCGACTTCAGCAAGATCCGGCTCGACTTCACGAAGTTGCGCGAGCGTCCGGCGATCGGGATTGCCAGTGCAGGCGAGCACGAGAATCGTCGCGAAGAGAAGCGCGCTGAGACGCGGGCACGAGGATTGGTGGCGAAAACTGCGCATCACTGATCAGCCTCTACCGAGCCCGCTTCTTTGCCGCGCGGTCGTAACTGTCGGCGAACGCGAAACGTGCTCTGTTCTGATAGGCCAATAAGCGCCCGCGGCGATGATTCAGCTCACGCGTTGCCACGCTTTCGAGCTTCTGCCCCTGTCGCGCCTGGAGCCGATCGAGTCGATCGATGGCGGCCTCTACGCGTCCGCGCAGGCCATCGATCTTTGTTCCGTATCCGGCATAGCTGTGCGTCGCCGCCTGGCGGGTTCTGACGAACGCCTCGTATTGCACGGACAGGGCATCGACGTGCTCGTTCAGTTGACGAAGGTGGGTATGTGCTTCCGTCAGTCGTTCGTGATATCGCGTTTCGAGTCGCCAGATCAGTACGCCCTTCAGACGCTGGATCCGAGCACGAAGCGACGCGCTGGCTTCGGATTTCCGAGTGCCGTCGAGTGCGGATTCGAGTCGCTGGATCGTCGACTGGTTCTGGTATTCCTGCGAGGTTGCGAGGAGTTCCGGCGCGGGCGCTGTCAACATCTTGTTCAGGCGCTGGCCCAGATGTTTGCGCTGCTCCAGGCGAAGGCGCCTCCGTGAATCGAGCTTTCGGAATTGTCGGTCGATCTCGGGCATTCGCGACTCGTAGTAGGCGCGCCGAAGTCGGATGATGTCGTCAAATGCGTCGAGACTTCTCTTCCAATCCAAAAGTTTGCGCCGCATGTCGGTCAGGTCGAGATAGTTCTGGAGCGCCGTCTGGAATTCGTTGGAAGCCATCAGCGAGACCAGATAGAAAGTCTCCGGCGCCTCCGGGAGACTGCGCAGTCGAATCACCCAGTCCTTGTCCTTCCGGATCTCTTCGCGTTCGAGTGCCTTCAGAAACTCGCCTCGTTCGATGCTGTTGATTGATGCGTCCAGCTTCTCCAGTTCGCTGCCGAAAGAGCTCGCGGCTCGCTCGTAGAGGACCGCAGCGCGACCATGCACCTTCAATTTGCTGTACGCATAGGGCAGTGCGAGCAGTGCTTCCTGGACCGCCGAGTCTGTCGCATCTCGCTCGGCCAGCAGAGACCACGGGACGAGCGCCCGATCGAATCGTTCGGTGGATGCTTCTGCCCATCCGGCTCGCAGGAGGGCCTGATTAGAGAAAGGGCCATCGAGGCGCACGCGTTCCAGTGAACTCTGGGCGCGTCGATACTCGTTGGCTTCAAAGAGGAGTGTGCCCAGCACGAGATTCGATTTGTCGCGAATCGCATGGGTTTCGCGATTGAAGGCTGCGACGCGACCAGCTCGGTCGAGTTGTGCGACGGCGGCTTCGAGCTGGCCATTCTCGAGCAGGGCGATGCCGAGGTTATAGGCGGAGAACCCGACGAGCTTGCTCGAGCTCTGGAGTTCATTGAGGACCTCGACGGCGTCCGCTGGACGACGGAGCTCCATCAAGACGTTGGCGCGGAGAAACTCGGCATCATCGTGGATGGCTTCCGGAATCGGTCGACTCATTCCCTCCAGGATGATCAACGCATCCGTCGGCTGATCCTTCTCGAAGTGCAGCCTGGCCAGTCGGAGCGCGGCGTCTGCACGCACGGATTCATCGACCTCGCCTTCGAGGACGGCCGTGATCGCACGTCCTGCACGGAGGTGCATGCGATAGTAAAGCTCGAAATCACCGACCAAGAATTCCGCTTGGTCGAGGTGCGGATAGAGCGAATCGCGGTTGGGCTCATCGACGGCATAATGTTGCGCAAGCTCGGAATCAAGCCTTTCCAGGGCGCGAAAATAGTCGCCCTGATAGGCGTAGTAGAGTGCCTCGCCGAAGTACGGATCCTCTAGATCCGCACCGGCCGCGTGGCGCGGTGGAACGAGCACCAGCGCGCTCAACAGCAGACATCTGATGAGCAGCGGAGACACTGGCTACCACCCCTCGATCTCGATCGTCGTGTCTCCTGAGGATTGACTAGCGAGTCGGATCCCCACGAGCTTCGGATCCACTGCCTTGCTGAAGACGAAAGTCTCGACCGTATCGAAACCATGGCCGCCACCCCTCTTGCCGGTGATCGACACTTCGATCTGATGTTCGCCGGTGTGGATGTTGCCCGTATAGATTCGCTGTACGCCGCCATTCTGCAGGGCTTCCAGTTCCTTGAAGCTGTAGATGTGCTGCGCGACGATTTCTCCGTCGATCGAAATACGCGCGGAGTCGAGCGCAACCTCGTGCCCCTTTTCGATCGAAACGAAGACCGCGACCTGGGTGTTGGAGGGGTAGAGGAGTTGCTCCTCGAGATTGCTGAGCTCCGCTGCAATCGCCAGCACGTCTGATTTGACTTCCTGGACCTGCTCGTCGAGGCTTTGCATCGAGGTCGACTTCCCGGACGCCGGCTCAGCCGAGACTCCTCCAGCGCTCGCGACCGCGATGCCGATCCCGAGCGACAGTGCGAAGATCAAGACACGGGGAAGGCCTCCATCGAGAAACGCCATGGCTGCACAGAAAGTACGGTACAGGCTCACATGACTTGCCTGTTGCTCGCATGAATTGTGCCGCAGCCCCAATGTCTTTGGTGTTAGTTTCATGGGTGATTCCTCCCTCACCCGGACCCGTTCGACCCGACGGGTCGTCGGACATAGGACATCCGTCACCTATTGATGCGAGAGCGCAAGTAAGGAGCAGGGTGAGGCTTTCGTGCGCGCGCGGTGGATCACCGGAGACGGAGCGGCAGCACTTCCGAGTTTGCGAGGTCCTGGCGGATTCGACGCCCACCTCGCGAATAAGCATCATAGGGTCATGGCGTCTGCGAACCGCAACCTCCGAGAACAGGAAAGATGGTGCCGCCCGGCATCGTTGGACATCCTCGAGTTGACGATTCAACAATTCCCAACGAGAAGAGGAGGGAGCCGTCGGCAGGCGGCGAGTAGATGGAACGGTACATCGGGATGGACGTGCATGCCGCGAGCTGCACGCTGGCGGTGATTTCAGAGAAGGGCCGGAGGCGGAAGGACTTCCCGGTCGAGACCAACGGCCAGGCACTGGTCGAAGCCATTCGGATGATTCCCGGACACAAGCATTTGGTTTGAGTAAGGGAGCGGACGAAGGCCGCGAGTACTTCAGAGTGCTTGGCTCTACGAGACGTTGAACCCACACGTCGACGAACTCGTGGTGGCGGGGATCACGCAGAGCCGAGGCCCGAAGAGCGACAAGCGCGACGCGTATCGTATGGCCTGGCGGAGAAGCTCCGCGTCGCCAACCTAGACAAATATGTCTTCAAGGCGCCACGTCAGTTCACCCGCCTGCGCGAACTCTCGCGCGTTCACATGACACTCGTCGGCGATGTGGTTCGAGCGCAGGTACGGATCAAGAGTCTTTATCGCGGACGCGGCGTCATGGTGACGGGCATCGATGTCTACGGACCTCGTCGCCTCGACGGAGGTTCTGCCAGCCGGCTAGGAAGCCCGATTACGATCGATGTTTTGATAGGGCTCGGCGGAAGAGATCTACGAAAATTGCGAATCCAGTCGGTCGCGATCTCAAGAAGCCATTCGAATTCGTCCACGTCGGCCCGATTCGGATCTGGGCGGGCAACGGCGACTCCCAATATGCGCCGCCCATCGAGGGCATGCGGCTGACCTCCCTATACCGTCCACAGACCACTGGGCATGCCTGAATTCGGTCGCATTCTGGTGTCGGGACACTAGGGTATGGCGCTGACGGCCGGCGCTGTCTTTCCCAGCTAAAGCCCTGGCCCTGCCGCTCCGTACTTCAGTATGAGAAGCGGAGTCGGCTGGCGATCCGTGGAGACGGGTCCCAACTTACCCGTTGAGTCAGTCGGGCGATCAGTTAGGATGAAGACACCTCGAATGGAATATTCGAGTCGGCAACTGGAGATCGAATCGCGTGAGCGATGTAGATGTGATCGTGATTGGCGCTGGACACAACGGTCTGGCGGCCGCCGCCACCTTGGCCAAGCGTGGCATCAAAGTGCTCGTTCTCGAAAAGAACGACTACGTGGGCGGCATGACGGGAACCCGAGAAATCCTCAAGGGCTGCCGCAACGAGGTCGGCGCGAGCTGCCTGTTTCCGCTTTCCCAGGAGGTGGTGGACGACCTCGACTTCGAAGGTAACGGCGTCGAGTTCATCGATTTGCCGGTGATGGCAATCAACCTTCCCAACGCAGGGACGAAGCCCCTTCTCTTCTACAGCAATCCGCTGCGGCAACTTGCGCACATCGTGTTGCAACACGGTCCGAGTACGATGTTGGGCTTCGTTCGACTCATCCGGTTCTGCAGATACCCCGCTTCCGTCATGGACCGCTTCACCGCGGGTAGCTTGCCCAAGACCATCGATGAACTGCTCGCCAATGCGCCCAGTGACGCCGCACGCGAACAGCTCGAATTGGTGTTCAGGGGATCGGCGATGGACGTCATCAATCGCTTCTTTCCGGACCCGGATAAACATCGCGCACTCCGCGCGTTGCTTTGCTTTGCGGCCATCCAATCCACCTACAAGGGTCCCTTTACCCCAGGCTCTGCCTTCTGCCTTGTGTACACGATGGCGCTCAACGGGAGCGGCGGTCTGATGCGCCGAGTAAAGGGTGGAATGGGATCGTTGGCGGAGGCCCTCGAGCGCTCGATCACAGCAAAGGGCGGCGAAGTTCGCCTGAAGCAGTCGGTGAAACAGATTGTCGTCGAACACGGCAGAGCGGTCGGAGTGGAAATGCGGGATGGCACACGTCTGAAGGCGCGCGCGGTGCTTTCGAATCTCGACAAGCCCGCGACTTTCCTGCGACTGCTCGGCGAAAAACATCTCTCCAGCGAATTCCTCACCTCCGTGCGAGAGATCGAACACAAGGGCGCGTGGGTCCATTTGCTCTTCAAGCTCGATGGGCTGCCGGAGTACGGTGGCGAGTGGGCGCCGCTCAATCGCAACATCTACGCGCGCTTCGGTGGCGCCATGGTCCCTGATCCCGAGCAGATGCAGGCGAGCTACGAAGCGTGCCAGCGCGGCGAACTCCCTCAACATGTCCCCGTCGCGTTTCAAATCCCCTCCATCATGGACCCGACCCTGGCACCGGAGGGCTTTCATATCGCGAGTGCCTACGGTTTCTTCTTTCCCTGTGACGCGCCCCACGAAGAGCGCGGCAAGCTCCGCGACGAAATGGCAGAACGGGTGATCGACCGGATCTGTCAGTTCATGCCGGACTTCCGCGAGCGCATCGTCGAGCGGGCCGTATTTTCGTCGGACCATTTCGCCGCGATGCACGGCGCCACCAATGGCGATTTCACGCACGGACTCATCCATCCCGAACAGATGCTTGCCGCGCGCGCGTCGCTCGAAGGGTCGGCTCATGCGACACCGATCGAGGGTCTCTTTTTGTGCGGGGCTGCTTGCCATCCGGGCCCAGGCGTGACCTTTCTTCCGGGATATGGCTGTGCGCAGGAAGTCATCCAAACGGAATTCAGCTAGCGCGATGTCTGCATACTCTAGAAGAAGCGAAGCTTCTCGCGTTTCGTAGGCGAGCGCGATCGAACCGCTTGAAGCAGACTCGGAACTGACGTGCACGGACGAATTTCACTCGGCATTCGGCTCCTTGTTGCGATGATCCGAATCCTGCTGGATCGCTTCGCAGAATCTACGGGCCGCGCTCTCCCTCGTACGCCCGAACAATTGGCGAAAGAAACTCCTCAGTTGATGTGGCTTCGTTTCGAGCTTCTCCTTGCCCACCGTCAATCTCGAACTCGATCAGGAGTCCCACACCGCCTGTCCATCCACCATACAGGCTACCAGTCCCCATCAATGGTCCACGTAAATACGCGAAGAAGCGATGCTTCAGAGAAAATGCAGGAGCGGGGCTACCATAGTTTCGACCAGGGCCTATCCCCTCCCGGGGTTTTCAAAAGAGAGGTTCAGACAATGCTCGGCTGGCATATCAGCGTCTACAGGCAAGCGGACGGTGGCATCTCGAGCGCAACGGCAGAATCCAAAGAAGGGGCACGAATC
>SMVB01030620.1_pt1 | contig 26662 bp, 23 predicted proteins | sample 2456461 | NCBI WGS metagenome assembly SMVB01 (sample SAMN11095934, study PRJNA526329) | marine sediment metagenome | biome: Marine sediment; feature: Surficial sediment; material: Deep marine sediment; isolation source: Hadal surficial sediment | place: Pacific Ocean | collected 2014-05 | depth...
GGTCTCTGCGGCGCTCTGGATGGCATCGCCAAGCTCGCGGTCCAGCAACTGTAATTCCACGTTGACCCGCGCCGCCGCCTGTTTGATCAGACACACCGTGTCCACGAACCGTTTCGGCATGGTCAATCCCGAAATGGGAAAGTTCTCGACCGCCCGCTGGGTCTGCGCGGCATACAACGCGTTTGCCGGCACCTCGAGTTCGCCCATGCTGTCGTGTTCGGTGCGGGTGCGCGGATCCGCCATGGCTGTCTTCGCTCCGTCGACACGTTGGCCTGAAGGTTACCAGCGCGGGAGGATCTAGCGCCACCTGGATCACAGCAATGCCCATTAGCGCGGCCGCCGCCGGCGCCAGGCAAGCATTTCTGTCTACTTGGTCAAACTTCGACCGGGGCACTGTCACAGAACCCCTGGGATGAACTGGGTTTAATAGGCTGCGAACGGACACCCAAACGAACGAGAGGGATATGCGATGCTGGTGCTTACGCGCCGTGCTGGCGAGTCGATCATGATCGATGACGATATTGAGCTGAAGGTGCTCAAGATTCGTGGCAGCCAGGTTCATCTGGGCATCGACGCCCCGAAGCGCGCGGCGGTTCACCGCAAAGAGGTCTGGATCCGTATCCAGAACGAAGCCGAGGCAGAAGCGGAAGCCAAGGCAGAAGCGGAGGCCAAGGCGGAAGCCGACGACCGTACCAACGTAACGCACATCAACAAGTAAGCCCCAGAAAAGCCGGTGCTTCGCAGATCGCGTACGGATGAATGTGCAGGGCATCCAGCGGTGTGCGATGCTGCCGGATCGGTTCCAGCGACTCCCGGCGCAACTGATCGTCGCCCGGCTTTAAGAACACACTGTCGAGCCCGCTCCAGATCTGGTGCACGGGTTCGAGCCTGCCGAAACTGCAGCGCGACTCCCATTGTCCCCGGTGCAACTCCACGACGTCGATCGACTCGATCCAACCCCACTGCCTGAATTCCAGCGGCTCGCCACTGGCGATCAGCAACGCCATGCGTTGCGCACGGGTCTGCGCCGCTTCGAACATTTCGCACGCAACCAACCAGGGATGCGCATCCCGATAGGCGCCCGCGCCGGTGTTTTCCAGCAGCGCCTTCAACGCTTTCGGTGTCACCGTGGTGGCCAGGCAGTAAGGGGAAATCGCCGTCATACTGTAAATATATACACTATACTGCCCATTCGTCTGAATGCTCAGGTCGGCCGCCGGTGCTGCGCCCCAACGTTCCGCCGCCACCGCATTACTATGCGGACAATTTGACCCGCCTGCTGGATACCGTCGCCCGGCAGTATAGCGATATCCTCGATACCCCCGAATTGGCTCGTCTGGAGCAGGTCCGTGGGCTGGGCGTCGATGCGCTGCGCCTGTATGCCCGATTGCTGACACGCAGGGGCCCGTTGCTGCGCGCCGACACGCTCGGCTACCGCGAGGTCGCCGACACGACGGCCGCGCTGGCCCGGCTGGCGGAAGCCGAGCTGATCAACCGCAACCCGGCCGTGCCCGGCGATCGGGTGCTTGCACGGTTGACGCTACCCGAGATTCGCGCCGCTTTTCCGGAGCTGCCCGCGGGCTGCCGCGGGCTGCGCAAGGCGGCATTGGTCGCCGCAACGGCGGCACGTTATCCGGAACCGGTGTTGCGTAGCCGTCTGGCCGGCGTCTGTGCCTGGCTGTTGCTGACCGACCCCGACTGGCTGACCGCCATGCGCATCCTGTTCTTCGGCGACCTGCGCCAGGATTTCAGTACCTTCGTACTGGAAGATCTCGGGGTGGTGCGTTACGAGCCGTATCCCCTGGACCCGAAGCGGCGCCTGTTCGCGAACCGGACCGAACTGGCGCGCTACCTGGAGCTCTTGCGAATCAAAGGCGAGGTTCGCCGCTTACATCAGAGCTGGCACGAACACCAGCTGCTGAGTCATGTCGAGCACCTCTGGCACCCGGAAAGCAACCGGCTTCTGGAACGACAGCGCGGCCGCCTGCTGAACGAGATCGGCCGGGAAGCCGAGCGGCACTGTGCGTTCGATCTGGCGCTGACCGCATACGGCCGCGCCGATCGGGAACCTGGCCGGGAGCGTCGCGTCCGGATCTTGCATCGGCTCGGCGATCGCGACGGCGTGAGCCAGGTGCTGAAGGCCATTGAAGGTGCGCCTCACAGTGCAGGCGAGCAACACTTCGCGCGCCAGTTTGCCGCGCGGGCAGGACTGGCGCCGAAGCGTGGTCAACGCATCGTCGAGCTGCAACTGCGCCTGGCCGCCCCACCGGCCGACCTCGAGGCAGCCGCCTTGACCGCCTGGCTGCGCAACGGGGGGGTGGGGGCGCACCTGGAGAACCGGTTTCCACTGGGCCTGCTGGGGCTTGCGTTCTGGGACATCGTGTTCATGCCGGTACCGGGGATGTTCACCCATCCGTACCAGAGTGCCCCGCTGGATCTCTACTGGCCGGATTTTCGCCAGACCCGTGCAACCGCGATCGCGCGGCGCTTCGATGAATTGCGCAGAAACCATGTCGAGGATGCGCTGCGCGTGCGGCTGCGCGAAACGTATCGCGCAAAGTACGGGGTCAGCAATGCGTTGATGGCCTGGTCGAAGTTCCCCGCCGGATTCCTCGAGCAGGTGTTGCGCGCCGTTCCCCGGGGGCATCTGTTGGCCATGTTCGACTTCATGCTGGACGACCTGCACCAGACCCGCACCGGGTTTCCCGATCTGGTGCTGTGCTTCGGACCCGGCAGTTATCGGCTGGTGGAAGTGAAAGGCCCGGGTGATCAACTGCGGCGTGAACAGCGACTCTGGTTCGAGCTGTTCGCGCGCGTCGGCATCCCCGCGAGCGTGCTGCGAGTGACCTGGTAGTGACAAACGCCCCCGACCGGCCGCAGTACCGACTCGCGGTGCGGACCCTGACCGAGTTCGTGTGCCGCCGCGGCGACATTCACTTCCGCTACGACGCGGCCACCCAGGGCCGAGAGGGCATCGAAGCCCAGCAGAAACTCCAGCGGGGCCGGGGGACGGGCTATCAGCGCGAGGTCAAGCTGGACCACCACGTGCGAGCGGATGGATTCGACGTGATGCTGTCCGGTCGCGCCGACGGCTGTGACCTGACCCAGGAGGTACCGCTGGTCGAGGAGTTCAAATCGACCCGCAGCGATGTCGGTGCGCTGCATGCCCATCTCGGACATCTGCATTTCGCTCAATTAAAGTGCTACGCCGCGCTGCTGGCCCTGCGTGAACCGCACCATTCACGCTGGCAACTGCGGCTGATTTACGTTCACCCGGACACCCTCGCCACGACGCACCACGAACTCGTGGAAGCGCGCGGCACGTTGCTTGCGTTTCTTGAAACCACGCTCGCCCAGCTGGTCGATTGGTTGACCACCGAGCGCCTGCACCGGTCCGAGCGTGATGAAAGTCTGCGTCACCTGCAGTTTCCCTTTGCCGAATTCCGACCCCGCCAGCGTCAGCTTGCGGCTGCTGTGTTTCGGAGCCTGCGCGACCGCCAGGCGTTGCTCGCCGAGGCGCCAACAGGCTGCGGTAAGACCCTGGCGACAGTTTTTCCGGCACTCAAAGCGTTGGCCGAAGCGCATCAGGACCGGATCGTCTACCTGACCTCGCGAACCACCGGGCAACGCGCCGCGGAGTTGGCGTTGGCTCAGCTGGATCCGCACGCGGCGCTGCGCTCGGTGACCATCACGGCCAAGGCTCGCACCTGTTTCATGCCCGAACCGGTGTGCGACCCGGAGCGCTGCCGGTACGCCCGCGGCTATCACGACCGGCTTCAGCCCGCGCTGCGGGAGTTGCTCGACGGACCGGCCATGGACCGGGCGCGTATCGAGGCCGTCGCCGCAGCCCACACCGTCTGCCCATTCGAGCTGAGTCTGGATGCGGCCAGTTGGAGCGATGTAATCATCGGCGACTACAACTACGTATTCGACCCGGTGGTGCGGCTCGCCCGGATTCGGGGATTGTTCGCCGAGCCCTCGGTGCTGCTCATCGACGAGGCCCATCAACTGACCGACCGCACCCGGACCATGTTGTCGAGCATCTTTCATCGACGCACGCTGCGCCAGGCGCTGACCCTCGACCTGCCGGTCGAAGTGCACAAAGCGCTGCGCAACTTCGACCGCCGGCTGGTGACCCTGCGCCGCGAGGTCGCGCGGACGAATGCACTCGACACACGCGGCTTCGAATGCGCAATCGAACTCCCTGAGCGGCTGATGGGCGCCGTTACAAAGCTGGTGGCGCTGTTGGCTTCCCTGACCGATGAGCTGCCGGACGATCCTGCGCTGACCGAACTCAACTTTGCGCTGTGGAACCTGCTGCGGGCGGCTGGCTGGTATGACCCGAAGCGCTTCGCCACGCTGCTGCGGGTAACCGGCCGCGAGCTCGAACTCGAGATCGCTTGTCTCGACCCGGGCGCGCACATCGCCGATCGCCTGGCCGACTATGATGCAAGCGTGCGCTTCTCCGCGACGCTGAACCCCGCGGCGCTGTTTCAGCACCTGCACGGGGTGCCGGATCAGCCGAGCGTGCAGATCGCCTCACCATTCCCAACCGAACATCTCGCCGTCAGCATCGTTCCCGACGTTTCCCCGCTGTACCAGGACCGGGAACGCACCCTCGAACCGCTGGTCTGCCTGATCGATACCGTGGTCGCGGCGAAGTCAGGCAACTACCTGATCGCGCTACCGTCGTTTGCGTACCTCGAACGCGTGGCGGCGACCTATGCCGCGCGGTTTCCGCAACGCCAGACGCTGGTGCAGCAACCCACGATGTCCCAGCAGGCCCGCGATGACTTCATCGCCCGGTTCTGTGCCGCACAGGAACCCGTGGTTGGGTTCGTGGTCATGGGGGGCGTGTTCACCGAGTCGGTGGACCTGCCGGGGGATGCGTTGATCGGCATCGTGGTGGTGGGCATCGGGTTGCCGCCGCGCAGCCTGCGGCGTGACCGGATCGCCGCAGCCCACGCAGACGACCTGGGTTTCACGATCGCCTACCAGCAACCCGCCATGACCCGCGTGGTGCAGACCGCCGGCCGGTTGATCCGCACCCAGAACGACCGGGGGGTGCTGTGCCTGGTCGATCCACGCTATCTGAATCCGGGGCAGCGCCGTTTCTTTCCGGCGCACTGGCGACCTGAAGTCGTCCCAGCCCGGCATCTCGGCACCACGCTGGAGACCTTCTGGACATCCGCCTGAAGGCGTATAAGATGCGCCCGCGCATGGATTTCCGCCGCACCAAGATCATCTGCACCATCGGACCTTCAACCGCCGACTATCCAACGTTGGAGGCGCTGCACGATGCGGGTATGAACGTCGTGCGGCTGAACATGTCCCATGCGAACCACGAGGAGTCGGCGCAGATCATCAACTGGATCAAGACCCTCAATCGCAAGGTTAATCACCCGGTCGCGATTCTGCTCGACACCCAGGGTCCCGAGATCAGGACCGGTGCCCTCGACCATCCCATCAAACTGACGCCCGGCGAAGTGGTCAGCCTGTCCGTGCGCGACGGGGCGAATGTCGAACACACCTCGATACACGTCAACTACCAGGATCTGGTGACCTCGCTGAACGTCGGTGATCGGGTCAGCATCGACAACGGCCTGATCAACTTCGAGGTGTTGGACAAAGACGGCATCCAGCTCACCTGCCTTGTGCTCGACGGCGGCGTACTGGGCAGCAAGCGGCACGTAAATCTACCGGGCGTGCGTATCAACCTGCCCGCGATCACCGAGAAAGACGTCCGTGACATCGAATTCGCCATGGCTCACGACGTCGATTTCATTGCCCTGTCGTTCGTGCGCAGCGCCGATGACGTCACGCAATTGCGCGAGTTGTTGGGCCGCAAAGCACAGAACATCCGGGTGATTGCCAAGATCGAAGACCGGGAAGGAGTGGCCAACATCGAAGACATCGCGCGCGTCGCCGACGGCATCATGGTGGCACGCGGGGATCTCGGCATTGAGACGAACATTGCCGAGTTGCCGAACGTGCAGCGCAATCTGGTCAAGACCTGCGCAATCCAGGGGCGTCGGTCGATCGTCGCGACCCACCTGCTGGAATCGATGATCGCCAATCCCGCGCCGACCCGGGCCGAAGTAACCGACGTCGCGAACGCCATCTACGAGGGGGTCGACGCCATCATGTTGTCCGGCGAAACGAGCATCGGCCAGTACCCGGTGCGCTGCGTCGAACAACTCGACGCAATCGCCCGGGCCAGCGAGAAGCTGCCAGGGCTGGGTTTCGAGCGCGCACTCGCCGCCAGCCACGACAAACAGCATCTCGCTGCATCCGCGGTCGATCTGGCCGAAGCCATCAATGCCGACGGCCTGGTGGTGATCACCCGGCGGGGCATCATGGCAGACCTCGTCACCAACTGCCGACCGTTCACGGTGCCGATCTATGCCTTCACCAACAGCAGCCAGACGCGCCGCCGGCTGGTCCTCAACCGCGCCGTGTTCAGCTATCGAACGTCATTCTCCAGAGATCCGGAGAAGACTCTGCGTACCGCGTTCGGCGTGTTGCGCCAGCGCGAGCAGCTGGCGCCCGACAGCAAGCTGGTGGTCATCTCCGACGTGCTGGCCGGGTTGCGGACCGATGCGATTCAGATCCGTACCCTGGAAGATCTCGCCGATTAGCCCGATAGAGGGACGGCTAAGAAAAGGCCGTCCAGATCATCCGGGTCGATACCAGGATCAGCAGCACGCCGAATGCTCGTTTGAGCGGCTGGGGCGGCAGTCGATGGGCAGCCCGAACGCCCAGCGGCGCGAATACGACCGTGGCCGACACCACGGCCGCCAGGGCCGGCAGATAGATGAAGCCAAGCAGGCCCTCATCGAGTGTGGTGACCGTCCACCCGCGATGAATGTAGCCGAGGCTCCCCGCCAGCGCGATGGGAAATCCGAGCGTGCTGGACGTCGCCGTGGCGCGGTGGACCGGCACGTTGTGAAAAACCAACGTGGGCACCACCACGTTGCCCCCTCCGATTCCGGCAATACCCGAGATCAGACCGGCCCCCATGGCCATCGCCGCGCTGGCCACGCGGCCAGGCAATACCCGATGTGGCGCGGGTTTCCAGTTGGCCAGCATCACGCCGGAGACGAACAACAGGAACACACCGATCAGGCAACGCAGGAGTTGCACCCCTAATTCGGCGGCAACGAAACCGGCCAGATAGCTGCCGACGATGATCGCGGGCACCCACCGGCGCACCACCAGCCATTCGACCATCCGGGCGCGTATCTGCGAGCGCGCCGCGGCCGCCGCCGTGAAGATGATGCTGCCCAGGGAGGTCGCGATCGCAATCAAGGTGGTCAGGTTCGAACCGGCGGTCGCGCCACCAGGGGCATTGGCGCTGCTGAAGGTGCCCGCGGAATCGAACAACAGGATCAGTGCCGGCACGATGATCACGCCACCGCCGATGCCAAGCAGGCCGCCGAGGAAGCCCGCCACGGCTCCGACCAGGACGCAGATCGTGGTGAAAACCCAGATGTCCAAATAGGGTGGGTCCAAGTAAAGTACGTCGAATGCGCATGGCCGAGTCTATGAAATCGCTCGACCCCCCGTAAACCCCGGACCGGCGTCACCTCATCGAGCAGAACCGTGACGAATCTGTTTACATCAATCGAATCCGTGGCCAACGCGCGCGGCGCCGCACTGGCCTTCGACTGCGACGAGCACGGACGCTTCAGCTACGCCGACGTGCTGACTCGAAGCGCGCAATTCGCGGCGGCCCTCGGCGCCGTCGGGGTGGGTGCGGGCGACCGGGTCGCCGTGCAGCTCGACAAACACATCGACGTGGTCTGGCTGTACCTCGCCGTACTGCGCCAGGGCGCCGTCTACGTGCCGCTGAACACCGGCTACACGGACACGGAACTGGGTTACTTCATCGATGACGCGGGGCCGCGCCTGGTAGTCGTGGAGTCAAACCGCGCAGATTCGGTCCGCGAGCTGAGCCATGTGCGGGTCGCGACCCTTGACGACCTGCGCGAGGATTCCGGAATCGATCCCCCGACACCGATCGGTCCGCCGGTGGCACGGAGCGACGACGACCTTGCGGCAATCCTGTACACCTCGGGCACCACCGGCCGCTCGAAGGGCGCGATGCTGAGCCACGCGAACCTCGAATCGAATGCGCGCACGCTGATCGAGGCCTGGGGGTTCACCGCGGACGACGTGTTGCTGCACATGTTGCCCATCTATCACGTGCACGGGCTGTTCGTGGCCCTGCATTGTGCGCTGCTGAGCGGCGCCGCCACCCTGTTCGCAGCCCGCTTCGACGCCGCAACCGCCATGGCGCTGCTGCCGCGGGCAACCGTGTTCATGGGCGTGCCCACCTACTACACGCGCCTGCTGAACGAACCCGCCTTCCCATCGCCCGAGATCGCGCTGCGCCTGTATGTCTGCGGATCCGCACCGCTGCGCGTGGAGACCTTTGCCCTCTTCGAGGAGCGCACCGGGCAACGCATTCTGGAACGCTACGGCATGACCGAAGCCGGCATGATCTGTTCCAACCCGCTGCAGGGCGAGCGCATCGCCGGTACCGTTGGGCCGGCCCTGGCCGGGGTGCACGTCCGGCTGCCCGAGGCGGGCGCCCCCGGGGTTCTCGAGATCAACGGTCCCAACGTGTTCAAGGGTTACTGGGAAGACGTCGAGAAGACCACCGAGTCGTTCACCGAAGACGGCTATTTCATTACCGGCGACGTGGCAACCATCGATGCGCACGGCGTTGTCAGCATCGTCGGACGCGATAAAGATGTCATCATCAGCGGCGGCCTGAATGTCTATCCCAAGGAAATCGAGACGACCCTGGATGCGATCGGTACCATTAACGAATCGGCCGTCATCGGGCTGAACCACCCGGACTTCGGCGAGGCGGTGGTGGCGGTCATCGACGCCACAGCCCAGTGTCCGGACGAGGCAACGCTGATCGCAACACTCAAACAAACCCTGGCCAGCTTCAAGGTGCCCAAACGCGTCCTGACCATCGGAGCCCTGCCGCGCAACGCCATGGGCAAAGTTCAGAAGAACCTGCTGCGAGAGCAGTTTGCGGGCCTCTTCGATCGATGAGCGTTCGACGGACAGAGCGGCACGCCCGGTCGCGCATTGCGCTGCTCGCTTTGCTGTTGAGCAGCGCGGCCGTGCACGCGGATCGCGTTGAGTTGCCCAATGGCGACGTCTACGAAGGCGACGTCGAACGAGGCGCTCGCAGCGGCAGCGGGGTATACGTCTGGGCGGATGGCAACCGTTACGAAGGCGAGTTCAGCGAGGACAAAATGCATGGGCGCGGGGTTTACTACTGGCCCGACGGGCGCAGTTATCAGGGCGACTTCCAACAGGACATGCGCCACGGCAGCGGCGTGCTGCGCTGGCCCAACGGCGACGTGTACAGCGGCGAGTTCGCCTACGATCAGATGGCCGGCAAGGGACGCTTCCAGTGGGCCAACCAGGACCTGTACGAGGGCGATTTCGTCGCCGGCAAGCGAACCGGGGAGGGCACCTACACCTGGGTGAACGGGCAACGCTACGAGGGCTCCTTCAACGGCGGTGAGCTCGAGGGTACCGGCACGTTCACCTGGCCGGACGGACGCCGCTACCGCGGTCAGTTCAGCGCCGGCGCGAAACGCGGCCAGGGCGAAATGGTCTGGCCCGCGGGTAACCGCTATGTCGGCGCCTTCGAGGCGGACCAGCGCCATGGCATGGGAACCTACTACTGGCGGGACGGCACGGTCTACCAGGGACAGTTCGCCAACAACCGGTCGCACGGCTTCGGCATCAAGCGTGACGCCGACGGCATTGCCGAGTTCCAGCAGTGGCGCAACGGCGTGTTGTTGATGAGCCTGGTGCTGGCGCTGGATCAACGCTGTACCGCACAAATCGACGCCCGCGAGTGGATGTTCCAGGGCGAGGACTGCATCAACGGCCTCGCGCACGGACGCGGACCTGCGGTCAGCCTCGACGGCCAGTTGTACGTACCTGAAGCCCACTTCGTGTTGGGTCGTCTGGTGGAAGGCGACGTGCGGCAACTGGGCGTGGACGGCTAAGCCGATGGAAATCCCCGGCTATACCATTGAACGCGAGATCGGACGTGGCGGTATGGCGCGCGTGTATCTGGGGATCCAACGCAAGTTCGGCCGGCTGGTGGCCATCAAGGTGGTCTCGCCCCAGTTCACCAACGATGCGTCGTTCAGCAAGCGCTTCGTGCGCGAAGCGCGCATCATCGCCCAACTCAGCCACCCCAACATCGTCCAGGTTCACGACGCCGGCGTGCATGGCGAGATCTACTACCTGGTCATGGAATATCTGCGCGGTGGCGACCTGAACCGCCGGCTGGGCCGCGGTATGCACATGCAGGCGGTGGTCGGCGTCATCAAGGATATGGCCCGGGCGCTGAACTACGCCCACGCAAAAGGGTACGTACACCGCGACATCAAGCCTGAGAACATCCTGTTCCGGGAAGACGGCTCCGCCGTCCTGTCGGATTTCGGTATCGCCAGACTGGTGGCCGCCGAAGGCAACATGACCCGCAACGGGACCATCGTCGGAACGCCGCAATATATGAGTCCCGAGCAGGCCGCCGGCCGGAACCTCGACGGCCGTGCCGACCTCTACAGCCTGGGCGTGGTGATTTACCGGATGCTCACCGGTGACGTCCCGTACCAGGCCGATTCGGCGGTGGCGGTGGGGATCCGGCATCTTCAGGACCCGATTCCCCGGTTGCCGGATCATCTGCAATCGTTCCAGGGCATCGTCGACAAGGTTCTGGCCAAGAACCCGGACGATCGATACCAGACCGGCAATGCCTTGAACGAAGCCCTCGACTCGATTCGGGCCGACGGGCTGGTGCCCAACAGCGTCATCAAGACCGAGGTCGTCACCACCGCGGAGATCCGCGCGGTCACCGACGTGGCCGGATCAGCCATTCACGATCCGCGCGCGATACGCGCCGAACCCGGTCATCAACGTCGCGGGACGCAACGAACCTCACGGCGTGGCGTGCTGGCCGTGTTGTTGCTCCTGGTCAGCGCCGGCGCCGGTATTTACCTCATCCCCGAGCCCGCGCAACTGATGGAAGACCTGTTGTACGCCTCGGGCCTGGTCGAGGATCCTTCCTTGCAGGATGCCTGGCGCGAGGCGCAATCATTGCACCGCGACCCCAATCAGAGTCTCGCTGCCATCGCCGCCGCTTATCGGCGCGTACTGAGTTTGAACCCGGCAGACGAAAAGGCCCGAGCGGCACTGGACAGCCTGGCTGCGCAGTGGAAGGTCGATATAGACGCAGCCCTCGAGGGCGACAACCTGGCGCTGGCCAAAGCCAAACTCGACGAATCGCTGTCCGTGTTTCCCAATGATGAGCAACTCACCACGTTGTTCGACCGGTTGGCGGATCAGCAACGCGCCGTAGCGCTGATCAGCAGCACCGAAGCACTGCTGCGCAGCCACGGGCTGGACGACCTGCCATCGGCGACCGCGGCCATTCAGGCGTATCAGGAAGTGCTGCGGCTCGATCCCGGCAATCCCACGGCCACGGCGCAGCTCGATCGCCTGGCCGACCGGTATGTTGTGCTCGCTCGGGGCGCTGCGGATGCCGGCGATGTCGCTTCAGCCATGAACTTCCTGGAACGCGCGACCACCGCCAACGCACAGTTTCAGGGGCTCGCCGACGTTCGCGATCAGATCCAGCACGCCACCACCATTCAGGCACAGATCCAGGCGCTGCTGCAGCGGGCAAGCCAATACCGAACCGATGGCGCGCTGATGAATCCTCCGGGAGAGAACGCGGCCGAAATCTATCACCGCGTGCTGGCGACCGATCCCGAGAACGCCATCGCCGAGCAGTCGCTCAGCCAGATCGTCGCCGAGATCCTCAGCCGCGCCACGACGCTGCTCAGTGCGGGTGATCTCGAGGCGGTGCGGGCACTCGGCGCGCGCGCCTCTGAAATCGGCCTGAGCGCCGCGGCCATCGAACAGATGCAGCAACGGTTGCAAACCGAAGAACAGCGAGTGGCGGACACCGACCGGCTGCTGGCCGAGGCCCGCGAACTGCTCGACGACGGGTTCATTACCGAGCCGGGCGAGGGCAATGCGGTGGCGCGCCTGTTGGAGGTTCTGGCGCTGGACCCGGGTAACGTCGATGCCGGCGAGCTGCTCCAGAAGGCGGCCGGCCGGCTCGCGGATGTAGCCACCGAAGCGTACGATGCCGGACTCGTGGATGAAGCGAAACACTACCTGGAACTGGCTCTCGCCGTGACCCCAGACGTGGAGGCCTGGCGTCAACTGCGCGCGCGCTGGGAGCTCGAATCCGCAACTCAGGAATCTGGCGCATGAAATGGCCCGTGGAACGGCGCGTGAGGTGGCTCCTGAGAGGGTTCCTGACATGGAAGGGTCGGGCTGATCGCCGTGCGCCCTGCATCGTAACCTTCATCGACGTCGCCGCATCGGTCGCGCTGTACCGCCAGCTGGGCGATGCGGTAGCCGCGCGCCAGATCGCGGCCACCCTGGATGACGTCCGTCGGCGGGCTGCCTTCCACGGGGGGAAACTGGTCAAACGCAGCGGCGACGAACTGCTGTTGGTGTTCATCAGCCCCGATCGCGCCATCGACGCGCTGATTGATATTCAGAACCGCGCTCGCCTGGACCTGCGCATCGGCGCGCATCTCGGCCCCGTTCTGTGGCAGCGGGGCGATGTCTACGGTGACACCGTCAATCTGGCGGCACGTTTGACGGCCATCGCGCGCGCCCGGCAGATTGTCCTGTCACGGCCGGTGTTCGAGGCGATCGATGGCACGCGGAGAAGCAGGTGCGAACGCTTCGAGCGGCTGCGCATCAAGGGCGTCGCAACGCCTCTACCCATCTACCAGCTTTGCTGGGAGGGGGGTGCCGCCACCCACATCAATACCCTTCAGACCACGCTGTTCCCGCCGCCCTCCGCCCCGGTCCTGGAGCTGGTCCTGGAGAGCTTCGGCGAGGGACTCGGGAAAGGAATCGGCACGACGCTGCGCATCGCCGGGGGCCACGATGCGCTGATCGGCCGGGACCCGAGTTGCGATCTGATCATCGACCATCCGCGGGTGTCCCGGTTTCATGCGACCGTGGAGTTCCAGGACGGCCAGTTCCTGCTGCGTGACCACAGCACCAACGGCAGCGTCGTGCAGGCCGACGCGCCCTCCAACAGCCGCGGCGGGCCATCCAGCGGGCCATCTGGCGAGCCACCCAACGGGTACGCCGGCGCGCACCCCTTGCGCAGGGCCACCACACCGCTGCGCGGCCAGGGCGCGGTTCGCTTCGGACACACCGACCCCAGCCGCGCCGGAATCCCCCACGTAACCTTTATGGTCGCGTGAACTCAGCAGTTTCAGCGGCATAGCGGACATGAAAGACGTCACGTTCTGGCTGGAACTGCTCGACGACGACGAGCGTTTCCCATTGACCGGTAACATCACCATCGGGCGCCACCTGGACAACGATCTCGTGGTAGCCGGTGAGGACGTGCGCGACTACCACGCGCGCCTCGAGCTGACTCCCCGCGGCCCGCGCGTGTTCCCGCTGGAGGATGCCAATCTGCTGGTCGACGACGTCGCGGTCGAGGATTTTCGCGACCTGATGCCCGGCGATACGCTGGTCATGGGACAGCATCAGCTCACCTTGATTTCCGAACAATCGGAGCAGTCCATCCACTGGGCGCTACACTCGCCGGACGCATCCGAGGGCCATAAACTGTCCGGCCCTCTGTTGACGATCGGGCGCGGCGATTCCTGCAATCTGCAGATCCTCGAAGGTCATGTCTCACGGCACCACGCCCGGCTGGAAACCATCGGCGACACCGTCTGGCTCAAGGATCTGGGGTCATCCAACGGCAGTTACGTCAACGGTGATCGGCTGGTCGGCGCGGTACGGGTGTTCCACGGCGACGAACTGACCTTCGACATCAGCCGCTATCAGTTGATTGGCGATCATCCGGATTTGACACCGATCCGACCGGTGACGGCCGTTGCGGAGGCGTTTGAGTTCGACCCGGAACTGACGGGCGAGCTTCCGCCGTTGGCGACGCCGATACCGCCGGTTGCGCCGGCCGAAACCGTAGCCCAAGACGAAACGGCCACCGAACACGAGGGACCCTACCTGCTGGGCATCGGTGGCGGGGTTGCCGAGCGTCGCTATCCGCTGAGCCTCGGCCAGCACCTGGTCGGACGTGCCCCCGACGTCGAGATCCACCTCCCCGAGCCCAGCGTTTCGCTACGTCACGCAGAGATCGACGTGCGGGCCGACGGCGTATTCGTCACCAATCTGATCTCCACCAATGGCGTCCAGGTGAACGGCAAGGACATCAGCATCCAACGCTTGGAGCCCGGCGACCAATTGCAACTCGGGCGCGCCGTGCTGGAGTATCGGCTACCTGAAACGGCCGCGAACCAGACCGGCCCCGGCACCTCGAAGCGCACGCTTGCGCTGGCGATCGGGGTCGCGCTGCTGGCCGGCGCGCTGCTCTGGTGGGGACTCGCGAACCTCTGATCGACGCCTGCGCCGTTAACCCATTGAATTCTCCACATCACATCCCTATGCTTCCTCGCCACTTCAAGACAGGCCTTCGCAGGACCCGGTCCTGGCAGGTCCGCGCAGGTGGGTTAAATGGCCGTCAGCATCCCGTTTCGCCGTGAGCTCGAGTTCGAATACGGCCACGTCGACGAGCTATCCCCCAATATTCGCCGGGTAATCGCCAACAATCCCAGCCCGTTTACCCTGTATGGCACGGGCACCTACATTCTTGGCCGGGGCAGCGTCGCCGTGGTCGACCCGGGACCGGCGGATGCAGCGCACATCGAGGCGATCCTGAAGGCGACCGAGGGTGAGCAGATCAGTCACGTGCTGGTGACCCATACCCACGCGGACCATTCACCCGGCTGCCGCTTGCTGCGTGAACACGTCGACGCGCCCACCTACGGCTTCGGCCCGCACGGTTCCGGGATGCTGGAGGAGGGCGTCGCGACTGAGGAGAGCGCTGATCGCGACTTCGACCCCGACGTGAAGGTACGTCACGGCGACATCGTCGAAGGCGACGGCTGGTCCGTGGAATGTGTCTATACCCCGGGCCACACCTCCAACCACATCTGCTATCAGTTGCGCGAAGAACGCGCGCTGTTCACCGGCGATCACGTCATGGGCTGGTCGACAAGCATCGTCTCGCCGCCCGATGGCGACATGCAACGCTACATTGAAAGCCTCCGCCTGTTACTCGATCGGGACGATGCCAGGTACTGGCCCACCCACGGTCCCGCGATCACGGAGACTCATCGGCACGTTGAAGCGTTCATCGAGCACCGGCGCGAGCGCGAAGTACAGATTCTCGACTGCATCCGCCGAGGCATTCACCGGATCGCAGAGATGGTCCCGCAGATTTACCTCGAGATACCCGAGTTCATGTACGGCGCCGCAGGGCGCAGCGTGCTGGCACACGTCGTCTACCTGGTGCAGCGCGACGAGTTGGTCTGCGCTGGCGAGCTGGGCATGGACGTGGACTACCACCTCCGAACCTGATGCGGTGCGCCGTACCTACGGCGTACTACGCTGAGCGCAGCTGCGGCTCCCGGCTGGCACGGATTTCGGTACGCACCTCGGGTTCCGCCAGGGGCAACTGAACCATGATGGCCACCCCTGACCCGTCCACCAGGTTGACGGCGCGCACACTGCCGCCATGGTACTCGGCGATGGTCCGAACCACGTACAGTCCGAGACCGAAGTGCAGGCGGTTCTGCGCGTCGCCGCTGCGGTGCGTCACCATCGAATCGAACAGTGATTCCTCGGCGTCGGCGGGCAACGTCGGACCCCGATTCGCCACGGTGATACGCAACATGTCGCGATGGGTGTCCAGCTGCACTTTGATCGGGGTGTTCGAGCGGTGAAAGTCGACCGCGTTGTCGACGATCTTGTCGAGCATCTGCTCGATCCGATAGTCCGCGACCCGGGCGTAGACCGGAGTTCGCGTGCCGCGGAACACGAAATGCATGTTCTCGTGGGCCAGGTCGCAGTTAGCCACATAGTTTTCGAGCAACTGCTGAATGTCGATGACTTCGAGATCCTCCGCGCCCAGCGCGTCCTCCAGGTTGGCCGCATCCGCCAGGTTCTGGACAATCGCACCAATGCGATTCACGCCGCGCTTCGCACTCTCCAGGTACTTGCTGTCCTTGACCTCGGGTACCTCCTCGGCGAGGTTCTGCAACGACGTGCTCAGGGTGTTCAGGGGATTATTGATTTCATGGCGTAGCGTGCGCGGCATGTTCTCCAGGAACTTGTTGTGCTGGTGCAGTTTCGACAGCATGCCGGAAACGCTGCGCGCCAGATCCCCGATCTCATCGCCGGCATTGATCTCACTGTGCAAGACGCTGGTCTTCAGCCGCCCGTACTGATCGATTGCGGCGCTCGCTTCCCGGCGCAGCTTGCGAATGCGCCAGGCCAGCCGCCCGGCGAACGCCAGCAGTGCGACGAACACCGCCAGCAGGCTCGCCAGCGAAAGGATGATGGCCTGCTCCAGCGCCAACCGCTGGAACGTGAGGATTTCATCGATGTTCTGTTCGACCACCACGGTGCCTAGCACCGTGTCCCTGGACACGATCGGGTGTGCCGCCATGATGATCTCGAGCTCGCCGATCCGCCGCCGCAGCGCGATCGGATCGCCTGCGAGGGAGGCTCTGATGACCTCGTCAGCCACCGCTTGGGTGTCCTCGGTGGGTTGCTCGACATCCCAGTCCTGCCACATCACCAGGCGATGCACGAACGGCCGCATCGCACCGAACCAGCGTTGCGGCGCGTCGAGCCAGCTGCGCTGCGGTTCACGCGTAACCACACCGCGACCGACGTTGCCCGTCTCCGCACGCACCCGGTTCTGAGGGTCGATCACCAGGATGCGCGCGCCGGAATAGCCCAGCCCCTGAATGATGTTCAGCACCTCCGGCGAGCGCAGCACCACCAGATTGAAACTCTCCTTGCCGGCCTTCGGCAGGGTTTGGGTGATAGATCGAATCTCGCGTGTCTCCGGATCGTCCACATCGACATAAGACAAGCCGAAATAGCGCCGCGAACCGAGCATTTCCAGCGGCATGCGGAATTCCAGCTGCAGACCGTCGTCGAGTTCTTCGATGTGACCCTGAACGCGATTGTCCGGCGCGCCTTCCTCGGCGAAGCGCCATTCGGCATCCATCTTGTAGGCGGTGGTCACCCCGCTGCCCGGAAACGTGATGGCGACGCGGCCATCTTCTCCGTCCGCCGCGATGAAGCTCAGCCGCAGATGATCGGCGTTGTCCAGACGCAGGTACTCCGGGTTGCGCATCACCAGCACATCGTCGCGAACGCGGATGAAGGCATGGAGCTGGCCACCGCGTTCGCCAAGGGACAATTCGAAGCCCCCGTCGCTGAGTTGGCCTTCGCCGTCCACCCCAAAGCGCCGCGCGTGAGAGCTGCTCTCGCCCCAATCGCTCATTCGGCCATCGATGCGCACCGGCGCGCGCAACGGCCGGACGTACAGCGCTTCGTAGTCGTCCAGGCTGACCGGGAGATCGTTGAACAGATCCTCACGCCCATTGAACAGCGTTGAAATGCCTTCGGCGGTCAGCAACTGGGCCTGGGATTGACCCTGAACGAGCAGTTGCTCAATCCCCACCAACTGCCGGTAGCTGACCCACGGCACCACCAGCAGCATCAGGCTCCACAGCGCGAGCTTGGTGCTAAGCCGCGGCCCCCTGATCCGATTGAATAGCTTCACGAAGCGATCCAGCGATACCCGAAGCCGTACTCACTTTTGATGCAGGCAAAGTCCGGGTCGACTTTCTCGAACTTCTTGCGGATGTTACGCATGTGCGTGTTGATGGTGTTGTTGGTCACCAGGCTCTGCATGGTGGCGTTCATCAGCGTCTCGTAACTCACCGCGTGGCCTGGAACGCGCACCAGCTTCGCCAACATGCGGAACTCGGTGCCCGACAGGTCGATCCGATCACCGCGCCAGGACACCAGCAGGGCCTCCTGATCGAGGCTCAAATCCCCGATCTGCCGGGCCGTGGCGCTGGCTTGACCGCTGACCGCACTGTTGCGCACCTCGTTGATGCGCAGCAGCGAGGAAATCCGTTCGGCCAGATAGTCCAGCGAAATGGGCTTGGCCAGATAGTCCCAAGCGCCCAGACGCAGTCCGGAGATCTTATCGATCTCGTCGATCCGTTCGGTCAGGAAAATCACGGGCAGCGACGGCGCCTTGGCCAGCAGATCACGGCACAACTGAAACCCGGCATCCACCTCGTCACCCAGGATGATGTCGAGAATCGCCAGGTCCGGCAGTTGCTTCTCGATTCCCTCGAGCGCTTCCTGACGACTGGCATAAGCCGTCACGTCGTAACCCTTCTTGGTGATCGCGTCGGTGTAATTCGAACGCTGATCCGGGTCGTCTTCGACGATCGCGATGCGTTTGGCCATATCCGCCATGCCTGGTTGGTCTGAACGCTATTCTACCGGGATTCGGCGGATGCGGTAGCGTCGCGTACGACTCGCGTGAGGGCCGCGTCACAGGGCAGATGGGGCAGGGTTCACTTGCAATAACCCAACCTCGCGGGCACGCTTTATGGCTTGCTCGCCCGATGACGGTTTCCCGATGCTCGATCAGATCCTCACGGAACTCGCCGCGATGCGCTGGCTCGAAGGGATCGGGCTGGTGTCCGGATTGCTTTGCGTCTGGTTGCTGATCCGGCAGAACATCTGGACCTGGCCCATCGGCCTGCTCTACGCGCTGGTCTCCGTCATGGTTTTCTACCGCGCGCGCCTGTATGCGGACCTTGCCCTGCATGTGTTCTACGTGGGGATGAACGCCTACGGCTGGTATTACTGGATGCGCGGCAACCGTCCGGCCGACGAGCAGGCCCTGCCCGTGACGCACATCGGAACCCGCACGGCCACCTGGCTCGGCGTCGTCGTCCTGCTCGGCACGCTGGTCACGGCCCAGTTGTTGATCCGGCACACCGACGCCGATCTACCCTATTGGGACAGCACCACGACGACCTTCAGCTTTGCAGCGATGTGGATGACGGCGCGCAAGCAGATCGAAAACTGGTACGTGTGGCTGTTCGTGGATGTGCTCGCAACGGGCATCTATCTCTATAAGGGCCTGGATTTTTACGCACTGCTGTACTGCGTCTACATCGGCATGGCGTTTGCGGGGTGGTGGGCATGGCGCCAGTCGATGCTCGTTGCGCAACCGGCCTGACCGTCGTCCTGGTCGGACCGGAGTCCTCCGGCAAAACCACATTGGCGGGTCAACTCGCCGCGCACTACCGCGCACCCTGGGTGGCCGAGGTGGCCCGGGACTACCTTCGGGACCGAGCCGCAGGCCAAGCCCAAGCAGGAGGCCAAGCCGACTACGACGCGGCCGATCTGGAACACATCGCCCGGGCGCAGCTCGACGCCGAGCACCACCTGCGCGCCACACACCCTGACCTGCTGATTCTGGATACGGATCTGCTGGTCATCGATATCTGGTGGCGTGAACGGTTCGGCAGGCCACCGGATTGGTTGATCGAATCGCTGGAAAACGCCGCGCGCGAGCCGCGACGACGCTACCTGCTGTGCGCGCCGGATCTTCCCTGGGAACCCGACCCGCTGCGCGAGAACCCACAAGACCGCCAGCGCCTGTACGAACGCTATCAACGCCGATTGACGGATCTCGGCGCAATCTACCGGGTGAACTCCGGAGCGGGGGCGGGGCGCTCGGTTGCGGCCATCAGCGCCATTGACGGCTGGCTGGGGGCGGCATCCGATAGGCAGACGGACCCGAACTAGCCAAGCGCCGCAATCGCGCTCAGGCTGGTTTCGACCTGGGTCTGCAGTTCCGCGCGCTCGTTGCCGGCACAGCACTCGGCGTATGCCCAGGCATACGAGCCGAGCTGGAACAGCAGCGTGAACTGCCGCAGCCGGTCGGCCGATGGCGGCGCCCGACCGGTGAGTTCGGCATAGTGCTCCAAGGTTTCCCAGCGCGCCTGCGCTGACCAACCCAGCCCTTCGAACATCGTCACCAGATCGTACAGCGGGTCGTTGTTGCCTGCGGTTTCCCAATCGAATACATACCACCGGTCCGCGCCGCGGACCACATTCCACGGATTGAAGTCGTTGTGGCAGCCAACCGTCGCTTCGACATCGAGCTTCAGGTTCTCAACGGCGGCGACGGCGTCCCTGGCGGCCCGGTAACCGGCGACGCGGGCGCGCGACAGATTGGTTTCGATCTGGCGGCGAGGATCGTAGCGTCTGCGCAGGTCCCCAAGCGAGGTGTGCAGGCGTACAGCCAACTCGGCAAGCTCCGCGGATTCCGGCGGTGCGTCCTGAAGCATCGGACCCGACACGAACCGGGTCAGCAGATGACCCTGTGGCAGCTGATAGCCGAGCAACTCCGGTGCCAGATCCTGCGCGGGGCCACAGAGCGTTTCGAGTTCACGGCGGCGTCGCATCGCGGCACCCCTATTTAGCGGGGCATCATTTGGAGGGGCATCCGCACGAGCATTCGGGGTCGTACCAATCCGTAGCGCCAACTCCTGCCCGGCCGCGCTGACGCGGTAGTTGAGATTCGTCCAGCCCTGGGCAAGAAACGCCGCGTTCGTGACCACGACATCGGGGTCACCCAGCAGCGCCGCGAGGATCTCGCGATGCGCAGGCGCCCACGCAGTTTGCCCGGTCACGCCTCAGGCGCTCACTAGAATCGTGCCCGATAACTCGCCGGCGTGCGTTGTGTCCAACGCAGGAACGCACGACGAAAATTCGTCGCTTCGCTGAACCCCAGCAGTTCGGCGATCTCCTGGGTCGACAGCGCCGTGGTGCTCAGATAGTCGATTGCGATGCGGCGGCGAACCTCATCCAGAATGGCCTGATACGATGTCTGCTCCATTGCCAGCCGCCGGCGCAAGGTCCGCGTGCCCATTCGAAAGTGGCGTGCGGCGCGATCCGCGTTGACCAGGTTGCCGGGCGAGGCCAGCAGGAAATGGCGCACCTGATTGGTCAGACTGTCGTCGCGGTCGATCTCCGCCAGCAGTTCCTGACAGGATCGTTCAAACAGCACCGCCGAGTCTGCGTCCGCCTGTACCAGCGGCAGGGCCAGCGCGCTGGCGTCAATCTCGAACCGACACACCGGCTGGTCGAAGCGCATCGGACAATTGAAGGTCTCTCGATAACTCAGCAGATGCGCCGGCCTCGGGTAGCTGAAGTCGACGTGGCGGGCCGGAACCTCGCGGCCCACCAGCAGCCGCAGCAGCGCGGGAAAGGTCGAAAAGATCTCCTCGATCACCAGCCGCAACGGCCCGGCCTCCAGATCGAACGTGTTCTCGGCGGTAATGGACAATCCCTCCGAGTGCCAATCGAAGAACAAACCGCAGAGCGGGCCGGCGGTTCGGTAGTACTTCACGGCAATCTGGATGGCTTGATCGAGGGTTGGGCTCGACATCATTGCGTAGCCGAGCATTCCGTACGAAGCGATGCTGAATCCAGGCCCCGCGAAGGCGAAATCGGCGGGCAGCGAGTGTTGCAACAGGTTTCGGTGCAAAGTGATGTGGTCGGCGTAGCTGATCCGCCCGCCGGGGGTGGTCAGCGCGGCCTCGTCGATTTCGGTTCCTGCCAGCATTTCGACTGGATCGATGCCCAGTGCTTGTGCCTGGTCGAGCAACGTCTTGATGTTGCGCGCAGGTACGCCAAGCGTGGCCAGTCTCGAATTTAAGCGGCCGCGGGTCATGATTTTAGCCATGGTCACGAGAAGCTTAGTACAGAAAGCCAAATGTCCGAAATTGATCACAAATTGTCAAGAAGGAACCTTTTACTTGCGCGCGTCGCGCGTAGGATTGCGGCTTCGGAAATCCCAAACCCAACTATCCAGAAAGGACGCATTGCATGTCGATCACCTATGTCGAAGCTACCCCACGGAAGATCCGGGTGTTCGACGGCGAGAACATTCCTGCGCCGGATACCGGTGAGCCGATGACCCCGGACCAGGTCCGGCACGTCGCCGAAATCTTCAACACACCGCTCACCGGCGCGTACAACTGGGATTACCACGTAGCGGACGATCGCATCCACAAGCTCTACGAACTCGGCAAGGAGCTGAACTGGAACGGCAGCCTCGACGTGCACTGGGATCAGACGCCCGACTGGCAGGACGCGCCGCCGATGACCGAAGCGCGCAAGCACGAACTGCTGGATGAAAACCCCTGGAACGGCTACGCCCCCTGGGATGCGATGACCGATGAGCGCAAGCTCGAATTCGTGCGCCACGATCAGGCCTGGTCGCTCAGCCAGTTCCTGCACGGCGAGCAGGGTGCGTTGCTGGTCGCCTCGCAGTTGACGTCGTGTGCGCCCAGCTTCAACGCCAAACTCTACGCCGCCTCGCAGACCTTCGACGAAGCGCGCCACGTCGAGGTGTTCAACCGCTATCTGCAGACCAAGATCGGCATGAGCTATCCAGTCAACCGCGGCCTGAAGGACCTGCTCGACAAGGTCCTCACCGACAAGCGCTGGGATCTGAAGTTCATCGGCATGCAGATCATCCTCGAAGGATTGGCTCTGGCCGCGTTCCATCAGGCCAGTGACGACACCAAGGATCCGGTACTCAAAGAGCTGCTGTATCTGGTGATCCGTGACGAGGCGCGGCACGTCACCTTCGGGGTGAACTACCTCGAAGAATTCGTAAAGACCCTGAGCGACGAAGAGCGTGAAGACCGCGCTCAGTTCGCCTACGAGGCCTGTATCGTCAGCCGCGACCGGCTGATCGGCACAGACGTATTCCGCTACTTCGGCTGGGATGTCGACGAGACGCGCGACAAGCTGGTTGAGCTCGGCCTGAACGCCAACTTCCTGAACATGCTGTACGCGCGCATCATCCCGAACCTCAAGCGGATCGGCCTGCTGACCGACAAGATCAGACCGAAGTTCGAAGAAATGGGCGTGCTGGACTACGAAGATCTGTCGACCGACGGCGACATCGACTGGCGCGAACTCGAAAAGCCCCTCGACCTGCAACAGATCGCCTAACCCAAGAATTGGACATCCATCAAAGTTCGGGACACCCATCCAAGAATTGGACATCCATCAAAGTTCGGGACACCCATCCAAGATGATGGGTGTCTTCGACGGTCTTCCTGGTAGCTGATCACCGGAACGACTTCGCCGACGCCCAGCCCCTATAATCGGCGTCCATGGACCTGACCCTGAGCCGATTCGTCGCAGCATTGCGCAACGCGGAGGTGCGTGTATCCCCCGCAGAAACGCTCGACGGGCTGGACGTGCTGCGCAAGATCGGAATTCACGACCCCCACCTGCTGCGCAGTGCGCTGAGTCTGACCCTGGCCAAGAGCCGCGAAGAAAAACGCCGTTTCGAGGAGTGTTTCGAGCGGTTCTTCGTGGAACTGGCATTTCGTAGTCCCGTAAAACGCAGCTTCTTCAAATCGCTCAATCGTGATCAAGCGTTGGCTGACCTGGCCGAGCGACTCAGCGGCAAAACGCACGCGGCGGTCGCCGAGGTGTTTCACAACGATCGCGCCGGATTGGCGGTTCGCGTGGAAGCCGCCGCACAACTCGGCGGCATCGACGAGATGCGCAGCCTGCGCGACAAGCCCCACTACGCAGCTTTGATCCTGAAAGATCTCGGCGCGCCGGAGATCGATGCGTTGCTGGCGGACGAAGACGCTGCACTGGATCGCGATACCGCGCACGCACTGCGTTACGTACGCCACTATCTCCGGCAGGAGATCCATGAATTCGTCAACACGCGCTATCGGTTGACGGTCGATGCGTCCGGCAAGAAGGCGATACTCGACGCTGCCCTGACAGGCAATCTCACCCACATCCCGCCCGAATACTATGCGGACGTGCAACGCGTGGTCGAAAAACTCGCCCACCAGCTGGCCAAAGGGCACAAGCGTCGGCGCCGCCGCGCGCGTCGCGGTGTGCTCGACATCAAGCGCACCCTGCGGGGCAACATGGGCTACGACGCGGCGTTGTTCAAGCTCGAGTGGCGGCGCAGGAAAACCGAAAAAGCCACGGTGTTCGCGATTTGCGACGTCAGCGGTTCGGTGTCCCGGGTCGCTCGGTTTCTCCTGCTACTGCTCTACAACCTCACTGACGTGCTGCCGCAGGTGCGCAGCTTCGCCTTTTCCAATCGCCTGGGGGAGGTGACGGACCTGTTCCGCAGTCAACCGGTGGAGGTCGCCATCGAGGAAGTGCTGTTCACCTGGGGCAAGGGCAACACGGACTATGGTCATGCCTTCCTCGACCTGCGCGAGCTGTGCCTCAACGACATCGATCATCGCTCGACGGTGATCATTCTGGGCGATGCCCGCAACAACTACTACGACCCGCATCCAGAGCGCCTGAAGGAGATAGCGCTGCGCGCCAAACAGGTGCTGTGGTTGAATCCGGAAGAACGAGAGGACTGGGGGGAGGGCGACTCGGAGATGCCCCGCTACGCGCCGCACTGCTTCCGGGTCAGCCGGTGTAATTCATTGAGCGATCTCGAACGCTTTGCCGACAGCCTGATCATGACCCAGCGTTGAGGGGCCTCTCGGCCACTGATGTCGGGGTGCTGCTCGCCGCGACCCTGGTAGTTACGGTAGTCGGGCGTGCACTGGCCGGTCGGGTGCGGACCCGTCGCGACTTCTTCGAGGCGGGCGGTTCGCTCCCGTGGTGGGCCGTATCATCCTCGATCATCGCCACTGTGGTCAGCTCGGTCACCTTCATCTCGGTACCCGCGGCGGTGTTCCGCGACGGCGGCAATCTCGGCTACGTCCAGGTGCTGCTCGGGCTGATGCTCGGCACGATTCTGCTGGCGCGCCTGGGAATCGGCGATGTCCGCAGCTATGCCAACGGCTTCGTGGCGGCCGCGGCAGCGGTGGCGCTGATGAGTTACACCGACGTCGGATTCTTCTGGTGGTGTCCCGGCTCTGCGCTGGTGATGATGGTGATGGTCGCAGGCGTACAGCGCAAACCAATCGAACCGTCCGGGCCTGTGCTCTAGTTGATGCCGACCACGTAGGACATGCTCGGGCCGATCTCCCGATGCAACACGAGGTCGGCAATCTCATCCAGCGGCGTCGGCTCGCGATTGACGATCACCAGACCGGCGCCGACCTGTTTGCCCAGCACCGGCAGGTCCGCGGCCGGAAACACCACCAGCGACGAGCCAATGACGACGAACAAATCGCACTCCAGGGTCACCGCTTCGGCGCGACGAACTTCCTCCACCGGCATTGCCTGACCGAACGAAATCGTCGCCGACTTGATGATGCCGCCGCAGGCCGAGCAGGGCGCCACACGTCCCGTCGCCTCGAACTGCGACTCGAGATCCGCCATCTCGTAGCGCATCTCGCACTGCAGGCACTTGGCGTACGTACTGTTGCCGTGCAGCTCGATGATCTGATCGGCGGGGATGCCCGATTCCAGATGCAGGTTATCGATGTTCTGGGTGATCACCGCGGTCGCCTTGCCGGATTCGATCAACCGCGCGCAGGCTTCATGGCCCTTATTCGGCACTGCGTTCTCGATGGTCCGCTCGGCGGAGAAGCGGCGCGACCAGGATTCCTGTCGCACATCTTCCGAGTCGAGGAAATCCTGAAATTCAATGGGTTTGATCTTGGTCCACAAGCCGGTGCCCGGGCTGCGAAAGTCCGGAATGCCCGATTCCGTGCTGATCCCCGCGCCGGTGAACAGCACCACGCGCTGGGCATCCTCCAGCATCTGCGCGAATCGATCCAGATCCTCCATCGGCACAGATTAAATCAGGACATCCATCGTTTGCCAGATTTGGACATCCATCAAAGTTCAGGACACCCATCATAAAATTGGACATCCATCAGAGTTCAGGATACCCATTAGAAATTGAACGTCCGCCAAAGATAATGGGTGTCCCAATCTCCGATGGGTGTCCTGAACTTTGATGGATGTCCAAATCTTGTAAGCTGGCGCGATGGATACGCTGGAATTCTTCTTCGACTGCTCGAGCCCGTGGACCTACCTCGCCTTTGAAAATATCCAGAAGCTCGACCTCCCTATCGAAATCGATTGGCGGCCGTTTCTGGTCGGCGGGGTGTTCAACGCGGTCAACGATAGCGTCTATCAGAACCGCGACAACCCCGTGCCGGCGAAAGCGCGCTACTACGCCAAGGATCTGGCGGATTGGGCGCGCGTGTCCGGGCTCACCATCGGTCAACCAACCGTGTTTCCCGTCAACAGCGTCAAAGTCATGCGCGGCGCCTTCGTGGCGTTGGAGCGCGACGTTCTGGTTCCCTATGCGCGCGCCGCGTTCCAGCGTTACTGGAGTGGGCTCGAGGATATCTCCCAGGACGAGGTGGTGACGCAGATCGCCGAGGAGGCCGGCCTGAACGCTGCCGAGTTCTTCGAGAAGATTACCTCCCCGCCGTATAAGGACAAGCTTCGCGCGAACACCGAGGAATTGATCGAGCGAGGCGGCTTCGGCTCACCGACGCTCTATCTGAATGGAGACGACATGTACTTCGGCAACGATCGATTGCCGTTGCTCGAAGCACGTCTGAGCGGTCGGTAACCCGCTAGTTCTCGAATTCGTAGCGGATCCTGAGCCCTATCTGCATTGGCGCCACCACGTTCTTATAATAGCGACGCACGTTCACGGAACCACCATTGA
>SMVB01156652.1_pt1 | contig 26624 bp, 20 predicted proteins | sample 2456461 | NCBI WGS metagenome assembly SMVB01 (sample SAMN11095934, study PRJNA526329) | marine sediment metagenome | biome: Marine sediment; feature: Surficial sediment; material: Deep marine sediment; isolation source: Hadal surficial sediment | place: Pacific Ocean | collected 2014-05 | depth...
GCCGGCAACCGACTCGATGGGATCGACTTGGCGGGCGATACGGCGATGCTCGTGCCGACGGTCCATACCGACATCGCGCGCAGCTAGCTCAGCGTGCCATCAGCGCCTCGGCCGCGGCGAGCTGGTCGGCGAGCGGCTGGGGGCCGGGGCTGCCGCTGGTCGTTTTGCGATCGATGGCCGCCGCGGCGTCGGGCACGGCGGCGAGCGCGGCGGGCAGCGCCGGGTGCATCGCGGCGAGGTCGGTCTCACTCATGTGCCGCGGGTCGTTGCCGTCTTCGCCGGCGCGGCGCATGAGCCGGCCGATGACGCCGTAGGCGTCGCGGAACGGGACCCCGGCGGCCACCAGCTCCTCAGCCCAGTCGGCGGCCAGTAGCCCGGGGTCGTCGCAGGCCGCCGCCATGTTGTCGACCTTGAACTCGGTGGTGGCGACGACCGCGGCGAGCAACTCGAGCGTCGAGATGATCACGTCAGGTCCGTTGATCAGCGGCCCCTTGTCGTCTTGCAGGTCGCGTTGATAGCCGAGCGGCAACCCATGCATGATGGTGACCAGGGTGGAGAACTCACCGGCCAGCGTCGCCACTTTGGCGCGCGCCAGCTCCATCGTGTCGGGGTTGACCTTCTGCGGCATCATGCTGGATCCGGTGCAGTAGGCCATATCGAGCGTGGCGAAATCGTACTCGGGGCCGGACCACAGGCAGAGGTCGGCGGCGAGGCGGCTGCAGTGGCCGGCGCACAGCGTCGCGGCGGCGAGAAATTCGAGGATGAAGTCGCGATCGGACACCGTATCGAGGCTGTTCTGCGTGACGCCGTCGAACCCGAGCGATGCGGCGATGAAGGCGCGGTCGAGCGGGATTCCCGTGCCCGTGCAGGCGCCGGCGCCGGCGCCCGACAGCGCCGTCCGCGTGCGGGCGCTCTCGAGGCGCTCCCGATCGCGCTGCAGCATCCAGAAGTAGGCCAGCAGGTGGTGTGCCAGCCGGCTGGGCTGGGCGCGGCGCATATGGCTGTAGGCCGGGAGGATCGTCTCCCGGTGTTTCTTCGCCTGCTCCAGTAGCGCTGCCTGCAGCTTGCCGATCACGATGATGGTGTAATCGGTCGCCTCGAGCATGAACGACCGCATGACCGTGACGCACTGGTCGTTGCGGCTGCGGCCGGTATGCAGTTTGGCGCCGGTAGCGCCGGCGATCTCGGTGACCCGGTTCTCGATGATCGTGTGGATGTCTTCGAGCGCCGGGTCGAGCTCGATCGAGCCGGCGGCGAGCTCGTCGCGAACCTGATCGAGTGCGGCGTGCAGCGTCGTTACCTCGTCGGCGGTCAGGACCCCGGCTTTTTCCAGCGCCCGGATGTGGGCCTGGCTGTACCGGATGTCGTACTCGGCGAGGTGCCGGTCCAGGTCGATCGACGCGGTGTAGCGCTGCGCCACTTCATCGGCGCCGGCGCCGAATCGCGCTTGCCAGAGTGTGCTCACGGGCTACTCTGCGCCCACCGGCACCGGCTTGTCGACGTTCTCGGTCGTGTCGGCCTGGATGACGGCGTCGATTTCGGGCTCGGCGGCAGCGGCGATCTTCGCCTGCCGCTGCGCCGCGAGCTTGAGGCGCAGCCCCTGCAGCCGGATGAACCCTTCGGCGTCCTTCTGGTGGTAGACGTTGTCGTCCTCGAAGGTGACGTGCTCCTCCGAGTACAGCGGGAAGGGCGAGGTGCGGCCGCTGACCCGCCAGCTGCCCTTGTAGAGCTCGAGCCGCGCCGTGCCGGTGACGCCCTCCATGGCGGCGTCGACGAACGCGTGCATGGCCTTCATCTCCGGCGAGAACCAGAAGCCGTAGTAGGTGGTCTCGGCGAACTTCAGCGCCATCTGGTCGCGCATGCGCAAGACTTCGCGGTCCATGGTGATCGACTCGACGGCCCGCAGCGCGGCGTGCAACAGGGTGCCGCCGGGGGTCTCGTAGACGCCGCGTGACTTCATGCCGATGAAGCGGTTCTCGACGATGTCGATGCGGCCGACACCGTGGCGGCCGCCGATCTCGTTGAGGCGGGTGAGCAGGGCCGCGCCCTTGAGTTTTTCCCCGTTTACCGCCGTCGGCCAACCGTCGACGAACTCGATGGTGACCTGCTCCGGCGTATCGGGAGCTTGCCGCGGGTCGCACGTGAGCGTGAAGATGTCGGCCGGGGCGTCGACCCACGGATCTTCGAGCACGCCACCCTCGTACGAGCAGTGCAGCAGGTTGCGGTCGCAGCTATAGGGCTTGTCGGGGCTGGCGTCGATCTCGATGTTGTTCTGCTGCGCGTAGGCGATGAGGTCGGCGCGCGACTTCATGTCCCAGGATCGCCACGGGGCGAGCACCTGCACGTTCGGCTGCAGGGCGGCATAACCCAATTCGAAGCGTACCTGGTCATTCCCCTTGCCAGTGGCGCCATGCGCCACCGTGTCGGCGCCGACCTCATTGAGCACCGCGAGCTGGTATTGCGAAATCAGTGGCCGGGCCAGCGACGTTCCGAGCAGGTACTGGCCCTCGTAGACGGCGTTGGCGCGCACCGCCGGGAAAACGTAGTCCTTGACGAACTCTTCCCGCAGGTCCAGCGTCCACATCTCCGCGGCGCCGGTCTTTTTCGCCTTGCGCTCGATCTCGGGGATGTTCTCCGCCTGCCCGACGTTGGCCATGTAGGCGACGACTTCGCAGTCAAAGGTCTTGCGGATCCAGTGCAGCATCACCGATGTATCGAGGCCGCCGGAGTACGCCAGCACTACCTTCTTGGGGGGCTTCTCCAGCCCGTACCGTTGCGCCGCTTCGGCGGGGGTCGCGGTGGTCATGTCGGTCTCTTTTCTTGTTTGCCGTCGCCGGCGGGTCCTTTTTATAGCCAGCTCTCGAGCTCTTCGCGGAACTGCTGCCAGTGGGTGCCTTCTCGGAGGATCACGAATAGGGTGTTTTCGCCGGCGATCGTGCCGACGACGTCGTCCAGATCGAGCCGGTCGATGGCTTCGGCGACCGGATGGGCGTTACCGCTGTCGGTATGGACCACGGCCGTCGAGCCGGAGCCGTCTACCGAGTTGACGAACTCGCGCAAGATACGAATGCTGCGCTCGGTCAACGCCACGACGTTGGTCGGTACCGAGTAGCAGTAGCCGCCGCCGGGCCGGGGGGTCTTCACCAGGCCGAGATCCTTGATGTCGCGAGACACGGTGGACTGGTTGACGGCAATCCCGTCGATCCCGAGCTCGTTGACGAGCCCGGTCTGCGTGCTGACGTCGTGGTCGCGCACGAGACGGAGAATCGCCTGCTGCCGAGCGTGTTTGGTGATCATGGTTGCAAGAATATGCCATATTCAGCATAATCATGCAACCGTGTGCCGGGTGCGACAACCGGTTATCCTCAGGATCCGGTCGCGCGTCGTGTCGCTGGCCGTATCCCCACCTGTTGACGATCCAGTTTCCCGGAGTGAACCGTGCGCAAACTCATCATCCTTGGTTCTGTCGCCGCCTTGTTGGTGTCGTCGTTAGCGGCCGCGATGCCGCCAACGGGCGTTTCGACGGCCCTGCCCGCCGACCCGATCACCTTCGACATCGACCCGACGCATAGCTCTGTGAGTTTTCGAGTCCGGCATCTGGGTCTCAGCCGTGTGATCGGTACCTTCGGGTCGTTTCATGGCAGCTTCACGTACGATCCCGACGATCCGAGCAATTCGAGTGTTTCCGTGACGGTCGACCTCGCCAGCATCGACACCGGCGTCGAGCGGCGTGACAACCACCTGCGGTCGGCGGATTTCTTCGACGTGGAGACGTATCCGACGATGACGTTCGCAAGCACCGAGGTGCGGGCCGTCGACGCCGAGCACCTCGAGATCGTCGGCGACCTGACGATCCACGGGATCACCAAGTCCGTCGTGTTCGAGGCCGAGTTCCTCGGCATGGCGCCGCGGCGCGGTGGCCAGACTTCGGCGTTCGAAGCGACGGCGCGGGTCAACCGGCACGACTTCGATCTGACCTGGAACATGCTCCAGGAGGGCCTGCAGATCGTCGGTGACGACATCGACATCACGATCCAGATCGAGGCCCACACGCCGCGCCAACGATGATCGCCCGGGTTGCCGGCGCCGCTCTTCCGGTGGCGCTGGTAGCCCTTGTCGTCGCGGCGCTCGCCGTGCTGGCGGCCTGGCTGGGATGGGTGCCTCCGGTCGCGGGGTTTACCGTATTCGCTTTGGCTTTGCTCGGCGGTGGGGGTGTCTCGCTGGTGCTCGGCATGGTGAGCGTCTTCGTTTCCGCCGGCACGGAACACGGGTCGCGGCCGGCCGGCATGCTGGCCGCCGCACTCGGTCTCGGATGCCTCGTGGCGCTCGGGGTGCTTGCGTACGGCGCCCGTGGATCGCCGGCGATCCACGACCTCACGACGAATGTCGACGACCCCCCGAGCTTCTCCGCCGCTGCGGCGAACCCTGCCAATCGGGGTCGCGACCTGTCGTATCCGCACGGCGTTGCCGAGACGCCTCGCCTGCAGCAGCAGGTATACGCCGACCTGCGGCCGATCGAGCTCGCGGCGGGTGTCGCCGACGCTTATCGGGCGGCCCTCGCCGCCGCCGCTGATCTCGGCTGGACGATTGTCGCGCGCGACCCGACGGCGCGCACGTTCGAGGCTGAAGACGAGACGTCGGTGTTTCGCTTCGTCGACGACATCGTCGTCCGGGTGCGTCCCCGCGGCGCGGGGGCGGTAGTCGACGTGCGCTCGATGTCGCGCGTCGGCGTCAGCGACATGGGCGTGAACGCCGCTCGTATCCGGCGTTTTCGGGCCCTCGTGACAGGCCGCTGAAGGCCTGCCGGGACTCCTCCAGTAAGCTGTTACCGCCGAGCTGCGCCGACGTTCGCCCACCGATCAGCAAGCAGAGGCGACCGATCGGCAGCCACGCGGGCCGTTCCGCCGGGAGCCGTTGGCGTCTCCTGCGTCGTGCCGTAGGCTGTCGGCATCGAGGGGCAGCGCGTCAACTGGGGAGTTGCTGATGGCACGGAACCGGCGGTACGGCGGCAGGCTCTGTCCCGGCGTGGCCTTGATCGTGGTCGGCACGATCTTCTTGCTCGGGCGCGCCGATCTGATATCGATGCCGCGGGTCTGGCAGTTCTGGCCCCTGTTCGTCATCTGGATCGGACTCGTTCAGCTTTTCAAGCCCGACGGCGGCCGGCGTAGCGTCTTCGTGCTGTTGATCGGCATCTGGCTGCAGATCAGCACGCTCGAGCTTTTCGGCCTCGGCTTCTCCGATTCATGGCCCCTGGCGATCATCGCGGTCGGTGGGTCGTTCGTCTTCGACTCCTTGCTGCGAGGATCGACGGGCGAGGCGGCTCGCGAGGCGATCGTCGAGGTCGACGTGGGAATTGGGGTTGCGGCGGGAGCCGAAGCCAACCCCGAATTCGAGCACGACGCCGCAAGGGAGACCACCGGTGAACCATAACCGCGACGGATTCGTGCACCCGCGCCTGGTGGTCGGACTCTTCATCATGGCCCTGGGTGCGCTGTTTCTGCTCGACAACATGAGAATTGTCGACTTCGGTGACGTTATTCGATTCTGGCCGCTCGCTCCCATTGCCATCGGGCTCACCATGGTGCTCCAACCCCGCGGCAGCACCAACCGGGGCGTCGGCGGTTTTCTCATGGTCGCGGGCACCTGGATGCTGCTGTACGACTTCGACATCGTTCCGTACAGCTTCTGGGACGGGTGGCCCGTCGTGCTGATCGGCGTCGGCGCCTGGCTCGTGTACCGAGCGATTGCCGAACCGGCGGCCCCCACCGCTCGGGGCGGCGTCCCGGCCGGGCCGTCGAGCATCGATCCGAGGGTCACCGGTGACAGCACGCTGTCGGCATTCGGCTTTCTCGGTGGCGTCGTCCGGAAGTCGACGTCGCGCGCCTTTCAGGCGGCCGATGCCACCGCGATCATGGGTGGGTGCACGATCGATTTGCGCGACGCCGACCTCGGGCCCGAGCCGGCCGTCGTCGATGCGTTCGCCTTCTGGGGCGGCATCGAGGTGCTGGTTCCTCCGAACTGGGTGGTGATCAACAAGGTGTTGCCGCTGTTGGGGAGCGCCGAGGACAACACCCGCCAGACACCCGAGCCGGGCAAAGAGATCCTCATCCGCGGCACCGTCCTGATGGGCGGGTTGGAGATCCGCAACGGGCATTCCCGCGACGACTGAGGGCGGCGCGGCGGACCCGCCGCCTATCCGACACCTGTGCGCCGAGCGGGCCGGGAGCTGCCGTAGGCAGCGATAGGTCGGGGGTGGGTGGCGGGAATAAGAAAAAACGGGCGGCCAAAGCTACTGCGGGTGGTGGGCGCGACCGTAGGCAGCGACAGGTCAGGGGTGGGTGGCGGGAAATCAGAAGAATTGAACACGGTTTCACCCACCGCCCGCAGTAACTTGGGACCTTCTGTATTTATTGATCTCCCGCCACCCACCCCCTCCTCTCGGCGCCTGCGGCGCCTTCGCTGCCCGCTTCGCGCAGAGGCGGAGCATTGGAGGCGCGATGTGCAAGTCCTCCGGAGTGGTGCGTCCCACAGAGTAACGAACGCATCTCGTTGCAGGCCCCCCGCGGCCTGCGACCAACCAGGAGGTGGGCTGGTGAGAAGACTTCTGCAGTTGTTCTCCTGTATTGCGGTTGTGGCGTTGATGGCCGTGGTGGCCGGCGACAGCATTGCGACCACGCAGCGTCACAGCGCGCACCTGACGGTCGCGCCGGTTTCGCATCGTTCGGTCGACCCGCGTGTCGAGCGGGTCCGCACCGACGTGACGATCACGGTCGACGGTGATCGGCGCGTTGCCCGTGTCGAGATCGAAGACCAGTTCCGCAACAACGGTGGCCGCCTCCTCGAAGGCGACTACCTCTATCCGATCCCCCCGGGGGCGGTGTTCACGGACCTGTCGCTGTTCATGGGCGAGCAGGAGCTCAAGGGCGAGATGCTGCCCGCCGGAACGGCGCGCGCCATCTACGAGGAGATCGTGCGGCGCAAGAAGGACCCGGCCCTGGTCGAGCTCCTCGACCATGGGCTGCTGCGGGCGCGGGTGTTTCCGATCGCCCCCGGCGAGACCCGCCGCATCATCTTGAGGTATACGCAGGTGCTGGGTCGCGACGGACATCTGCTTCGGCTGCGCTACCCGCGCGTCGTCGGCATGTTTGATGCCGACGACGGTCCGATTGTCGCACTTCGCGGCGAGGAGACGCGGCTGCCGAGGATGATCCGGCCGGGGGCGCGGGCGCCATTCCACATGAAGATCAACATCACCGACGCCGACCTGTTCGCGACGCCGTACTCGCCGACACACCGCATCGAGGTGAGGGAACGCGATGGCGAGGTCGAGATTTCCTACGACGGCAGCGGCGAGGCGCCGCGCGACTTCGAGCTCTTCCTCCCCTTGCGCGAGGAGTCCGTGGGGGCGAGCGTCGTGACCCATACCGTGGTCGGCGAGCCCGGCTTCTACATGATGCTGCTGTCGCCGCCGGCGGCGACAGAGATGTCGAGCATCCCTCGCGATCTCACGATGGTGCTCGATGTTTCCGGCTCGATGTCGGGCGACAAGATCGTCCAGGCTCGCGCCGCGCTCGACCAGATGCTGGCCGGGCTGGGAGACGCCGACCGTTTCCGCATCATCACGTTCTCCAGCGTCGTGCGGCAGTTTCGCAACGGCTTCTCGGCGGCCGACCGCGACGCCATCGCCGCGGCGCGCGCATGGCTGGCCGGTGTCGAGGCCGACGGCAGCACCAACATCCAGGCGGCGCTGCAGGAAGCGCTGCGCCCGGCGACGAGCAACGCGCGGATGGCACAGGTCGTCTTCTTGACCGACGGCAAGCCGACGGTCGGGGAGACCGCGGTCGAGCGCATCGTCGAGCTCACGAGGTCGATGATCGACGACGAGCGTTTGTTCGTCTTCGGCGTCGGCCACGACGTCAACACCTACCTGCTCGACTCGCTCGCCGAGGGCGGCCGCGGCACGGTCAGCTACGTCGGTCCGAGCGAGGATGTCGAGGAGGCGGTCTCGTCGCTGACCCGCAAGATCCGCCATCCGGCGCTTACCGACCTGCGCATCGTCGAAGCGCCGGTCATGCTCGAGGACAGCTATCCGCAGGAGCTTCCCGATCTGTTCTTCGGCGAGGATCTGGTGCTGTTCGGGCGTTACCGCGACAGCGGCTCGGGCGACCTGGTGATCGAAGGTACCCGTGCCGGTCGTGTCGAGCGCTTCGAGTTCGACGCTGATTTTCTCGGCGGCGAGCCGCACAACGGCTTCATCTTGAAGCTGTGGGCGGCGCGCAAGGCCGGTGCGCTCACCACCGAGGTGCGGCTGCACGGCGCCAACCCCGAGCTCGTCGAGGAGATCCGGCAGCTTGGCCTACGCTATGGCGTCCTCACCGAGTACACCTCGTATCTGGTCGAGGAGCCCAGCATGTCGCTCGACGACGCCACCCTCCGACAGGTGATGGAGCGGGTCAGCGAGATGGAGGTCGATGCCGATCGACAGGTCGGCGCGGTCGCCTTCCAGCGCGCCCGGCGTGACGCCGCCGCCAAGCGCGTCGACTCGCTCGAGGAAGCGCAGCAGTTGTTCCGGGGCACGGGCGGGAGCAAGGTAGTGGCAGCCGGTGCGGCGCCCATGGCGCCGACGTCGGTAGGCGGCGATGCTCCGGTGGACGGCCGCTACGAGTTCGGCAACGGCTACGAGGGCGCCACGCGTCACGTCGTCGACCGCATGTTCGTGATGCGCTCGGGCGTGTGGACCGACCTGCGGTTCAGCGACGAGCGCGTCGTTCAGGTGGCGGCGTTCAGCGCCGCGTACTTCGAGCTCGTCGAACGGTTGCCCGAACTAATCCCGTTCTTCGCGGTGGGGCAGAGGGTTATCATCGCGGCAGACGGGCTTGCCATCGAGATCGCTGATACCGGCGCCACCGAGTGGGCCGGCGGTGAGCTCGAGGCGGTTGCGCGGGCGTTCGGTTCGTGAACTCGTGCTTGGTCGTCGTGGAGCCCGCGCCGGAGAGATCCGGCGGGGCGAGGCGCGGCGCGACTGTCGTCCGGACAACGAGAGAAGACGAGCGTGGATCTTTCCGAGGTCTACAGCGAGCATTACCGATCGCTGGTTCGGTTCCTGTACCGCCGCACCGGCGACCAGGGCCTCGCCGAAGACTTTGCCCAGGAGGCGTTCGTGCGCGCCATTGAGCATCAACCCGAGCAACCCAAGGCCTGGCTCTTCCAGGTAGCGGCGAACCTGGCACGCGACGACCACCGTCGCCGCGCCGTCCGTTATCGCCACCTGGCGTTGGTAGGGAACGAGGTGGGCTCGCTGACGGCCGGATCGGTCGGTGGCGTGCGACCCGACGTCGCCTTCGAGCGCAACGAGAGCGCCGCCCGCGTCCGCGCCGCGCTCGCCGAGCTGGCGCCGAACGACCGCGACGGCTTGCTGTTGAAGGAAGAAGGGCTGTCGTACGACGAGATTGCCGAGGTCCTCGGGCTGTCGCGCGCCTCGGTTGGAACGACGCTATCGCGCGCCCGCAACCGCCTGGCCGCTGCCTACGAGCGGCTCGAGGCAGAGGGGAGTCGTAACGATGCCGCATCTTGAGGGTCTTCTCCTGCAGGCGTACCTCGACGGCTACTGCAACGATGCCCGCATTGCCGAGGTCGAGTCACACATCGAATCCTGCGACGAATGCCGCCAGCGGCTCGACGTTGCACGGCGGGCGGCGACACGGGCCTCGCAGCTTCTCGGCGCGCTCGAGCCGGGTCCGGTGCACGCGCCGCCGTTCGAAGAGCTGCAGGCGCGCGCCGCGGCGCGCGCCGCCGGCGGCGAGACGACATCGGCCGGCGGCGACGAGGTCGACGGGGATTCCATGCTGGGCGCGGCGACCACCGAGCGTGTCGTCCCGTTCTGGCGCCGGCCGGCGCTGGCGTGGGCGGCGACGGTCGTCATGGCCTTCGGTGTTGGCTGGCTGTCGCGCACCGAGTTCGGGCTACCGGCGGATTTGAAGGCCCGGGCGGGACCGTCGTTCGAACGTTTGGGTGACGCGACCGAGGGTTCCAGAGTCCTTCCGGCGGACGCCGACGCGGCCGAGGTTCCTACCGTGGGGTCCCCAGGCAGCAACCCGACCGGACTCCGAACACAAGTGCTGGCGGAGCCCGAGTCGCAGCGAAACATCGCCGTCACCGACGAGCTCGACGACGTGCAAGCGGCGAAGCGCAGCGTGTCTTCTGAAGCCGCGGCTACGCCGGCGCGGGAGAGTGGCGTAACCGTTACCGGCGAGAGTGCACTGGTGGGGTTCAACGAGCAGGAGGAGGTCGCCAAGACGTTCGCGGATGAAGGGACGGTCGGCCGCTTTGTCGTCGTCGATCGCAGCGCTGCCGAGCTGTGGCTCGGCGTCGCGCCGCGCGAGCTCCCCGGCCTGCCGCTGTTGCGCGTCGAGGTCGGCCCCGGTGTGCTGTTCGACAACGGCATTCCCGGCCGCCCGGCGGTGCGCCTCGTCTATCTCGCGAGCAGCGGCCAGGAGATCGCGCTGCTGCAGCAGTACACCGGCCCGCTCGCCCGACGGGAGCTAGCGCAGGTCGGCCAGCTCGAGGCCGGGCGCGATGCCGGCGCCGGCGCCGCGCGCGCCAACCGCGCCCGCGCGGTCGAGGAACTCCGCACCGACCTTCTTTTCGCCGCCGACCGTGACGCGGTGGTCGGCGGCGTCCTCGACCTTCCCGCCACCGTGCGGGAGCCCGACGGCCGCGCCGCCTACACATGGCTCGAGGACGGCTACCTACTCAGCATCTCGGGCGCCGTCGACCCGGACCTTCTCCGCGGCCTCGCCGACCGCATTCGCTGAGCTGTCCCGCGAACGGTTTACGCGCCATCGTGCTCGCGCAGCCGTGGCCCGTTGAGATTTCCGGGCTCGAGCGGCACACGAAAAAAAAGGGAGGGAAGGTGCTGAAGCACCTTCCCTCCCGATACTGCTACCGGCCTACGACCGGAACTTCAGCTACTTAGAAGTCCCAGGCGCCGCCGATACGGATCACGCGGGGCGACAGGATGTCCCGGATCCGCCCATACTGGCTACCCAAGGTGCTCTCCACGTTCGTCACCGTGTTGGCGTTGAACGCGTTGAACACGTCGAAGTAGAAGTGCAGCACTCCGTAGCGTCCAATCGTGACCTGCTTCTCGGCGCGGATGTCCACGAGCGTCGTGAAGGGCTCGCGGTCCGGGCGAATACAGCCCGGGCAGGACGTCGACTCGCCGCCAACCTGGAGCGTGCGACTTTGGCTGGTCTGGCCACTCGAGAACGGCGACCCGTTGGCCGGGGCCGTCATCAACGCGCGCGGGTAGCTGAAGTCGACGGTTTCCCGCTGGCCGCTCTGGGCGCGGATAAACAAGCCCAGGTTGATGCCAATCGGCTCGGCGATCAGGTAGTTGGTCGTCAGCTTGATGATGTGAGTGCGGTCATCACTCGACAGCTGACGGCGGCCGTTGTACAGACCGCTAGCCGTCGTGCTCGAGCCTGAAAACTCGGACTTGCCGATGTCCCACGACCCCAGCATCTGCCAGTTGTTCGACCAACGCTTCGACATCACGAACGAAACCCCCTTGTAGTAGCGATTGGTTTCGAAGCCGAAGGTGTTCGGGTTGGTGGTCAGTTGGTCGCTGGGACCACGACCCGGGTCGCGGGCCCAGAGCGGAACCGGGCCGCCATCATCGGCGGTGCCGAAGATGCCGTCATCGCCCGGATCGATCGTCGTGGGGCCGCTCAGCAGGACGTACGGATCCTGGCCGTACGGCAACGTCGGCGTGCACTCCTGCCTGCAGCGTTCGCTGGCGAACATCGGACCGAACGGACGCCCGAGGGAGACCGTGCCGACGTCGTCGCGGCGCCCACGGAAGATACCCGTGGCCGACAACAGAATGTTGCCGAAGATCTCATGCTCGACACCGACGATCCACTCGCCGGTGAGCGGGGCCTGGAGCTCCGGATCGAGCGCCCTGCCGGCTCCCGGATAATCGCCGTCGAGGTACGTAGTTTCCTCGCCGACCTGGTAGACACCGTCGCCATTCGGGTCGTTCCACACCCAGAACTCGCGCGCCGTGTCGTTGACGTTGGTCACGCCGCCGTAGCTGATCCCCAGCGCTTCGGGGTATATGGCGTAGTTGACCTTCGCCGCCCAGGTGCCGTCACCCGTCACGTCCCAGATGAGGCCGCCGCGAAAGGTAACGTCGGTCCATTTGAACGCGATATCCTGCTCCGGAAAGGAGCCGCCGCAGAACTGGTCCGGCCGGGCATCGGCCTGGTCGGTGCCGTCGCCGATCTGGACGCCGCAATAAGGCGAGTCCAGACGGTTCTGGGCCGGGTTCCAGTTGTAGGCCTGGTCCCAGCGGGCAGCCAGCGCGACGGTGAAACGGTTGGCGATCGTGATGGTGTCCTGCAGGAACAGGCCCTTGGCCCGGCCGCGCAGGTTGTAGGCGTTGTCCGGCTTCCAGCAGTCGTTCAGGACGAAGCAGTTCATGGTGCCGCCGTCGATCTTGGCGATCGGGGCGTTGTAGAGCGTAACGTCCTGGGGCACACCGACTTCCCAGTTCGGGTTGCCCAGCGGGTCCTCGCGCGAGTCGACGTAGCGCCGGTAGCCCAGCGGGTAGTTGAACGGCGAGAAGTAGTTGATCCACTGGTAGTTGCCACCGAACTTGAGGTCATGGGAGGTCTTCTCTCCCGTGATGTACCAAGAAACGGTGCCGTTGAGCGAATCCGTGTCGCGCTCGTCGAAAAACTCGGACGTCGGAAGCGAATTGCGCACGACATAGTTGCTAATGCCGTAGTCGTACGTCGCCCCGACCGACGTCGGGGTCGCCTCGGGCACCGTAACCGAGCCCGGCTCAAAGCGACGTGCCAGCGGGAAGTTGGAGCGGACGGTCGAGAAACGTATGTCCGAGAAGATGTTCTGGTTGATCACCGACTGCCACTGCAACTGCGGAATGTGGCTGCCCGAGTCCTGAACCCTGCCGAGGTACGGACGCGTCTGGCTCGCACCGCGGTTGTTGCGGAACTTGACCGTCTTGATGTAACGACCCGAGATCTTGTTGTTGTCGTTGATCTGGCCGTTGAAGTTCATCGTCCAGTCGGTCAGCTCCGTGGCGTCGTGTTCCTCCAGGCCCAAGATGACCTTGCGGATCTCGAAGTCCCAATAGTCGATGAAGAACCAGGCGCGATCGCGAACGATCGGACCACCACCCTGGATGTCCAGGTCGGAGAGCTTCACGTTGGGCGTACCCTCGGTGATGCCGGCGGCTTCGAGCTCGGCGTCGACGTTGTTCGACACCATGCCTTCGTTTTCGTAGAAGAACTTCGCGCCGCCGTGCCAGTCGTTGGAACCCGACTTGACGACCATGTTGATGTTGATGCCCGGCGTCTTGATCTCGATGTCCTGTGCGGCCATCGATACCGAGACTTCCTCGAAGGCGCCAATCGCGAAGTAGCTCGACGAGGCGCCGACCGCGGCCGGATCCGTCGTGTCACCACCGTTGACGTTGTAGCTGCCGTTGCGGCCCTCGGAGCCCCAAGCTCTCATGCCCGTCTGCTGACCGGCATCGCCGCCACCAACGTCGAAGCTCGAGACCAGACCAGGAACGTGGTCGAGGACGCCGGCCCACAGACCCGAAGCCGACGGCGCCATCTCGATCAGCTCCGAGGTGATGAGACCGCTAATGCTGGTGCTCTTGACGTCCACCAGCGGGCTCGCGCCCGTCACCGTGATCGTCTCGGAGACCGTCGCCAGAGCCATCTCCACCGTGAATTCGATGACACGGTTGGCGGTGACCGTGAGTCCGTCACGAATAATGGTCGTGAAACCGTCGAGCGTGAACACGGCCGCGTAGCCGTCACCCGGATAAAGACCCGGGAAACGCGCCGAGCCGTCAACACCGGTGTACTGGGTCTGCCGGCCGACCGGGCCGGTCATGATCACCATGACACCCGGGAGCGGCGCGCCATCCGGATCCGCGGCGTGAACCACCGCGAGGCCGGTATCACGCCCCTGGGCGTACGCGGTGCTCGCGACACCCAGCGTCAACGTTACGGCAAGGACCATCATCAGAAGGCCTTGCCACCATTTGGAAAGCATCATGCCTCCAACCCTCCATGTTGTGTCGCCGATCTCAAAGGGATGCCGCCCTCTGCCCGAAAGTGTCACATTGCGGAGCGGCGGTCGACGACTTCAATGAGTATCTAGGAAAGCAAAGGACGTGCCAAAGACAAGCTGTTTTTTGTATCGCACCTTTGGAGTTTTGCGCATTTGTTTAGCCAATATATCCATAATCCCGAGAGGGGCGGTCGGTACCCTCTCTCCCGATTCAAATATGCGTCGCGTCAATCCAAATCTTTGGAATTACCCCCGCGCCCCGACGTCCCACCGGTCTCGTTCGAATTCGGTATAATTCATGTCTCATGTGCGCCAAACTCAGGCTTGGAGGCATTCTCTATCCCAGCGTTTGCGCCGGCCTGCTGGCGATCGCCGCCTGTTCGACCGGCCCCTCGACGCCGATCTACGAGGGCGCCAACGTCCTGCTGGTAACGCTCGACACGCTGCGCGCCGATCGGCTCGGAGCCTACGGCTACGGCCCGGGCGATACACCCCGCCTGGACCGGGTGGCCCGGGAAGGCATCCGCTTCGATCAAGCCGTCTCGCCCATGCCGATGACGCTGCCCGCCCACACCTCCCTGATGACGGCGCTGGAGCCCTACAAACACGGGGTGCGCGACAACGCCGGCTTCGAGCTATCGCCCGATTTGTTCCTGTTGGCGGAGTCGTTTCAGGAGGCCGGCTACGAAACCGCGGCCTTCGTCGCCGCCTACGTCTTGCACTCGCGGTGGGGCCTGTCCCGCGGCTTCGACCTCTACGACGATGAGGCCGTGCCCGGCGTTTGGGGAGCCGCATCGAGCCGCCGCGGCGATGAAGTCGTGGACGCCGCCCTCCCCTGGCTGCTGCGGGCCCGAGAGGCGCCGTTTTTCGCTTGGGTGCACCTCTACGACCCCCATGCGCCGTACGCCGCACCCGATCCCTGGGGAGCGCGCTTCGCCGATGAACCGTACGACGGCGAGGTCGCCTTTACCGACAGCGTCGTCGGCGACCTTCTCGATGGGCTAGAAGCCGCCGGCCTGCTCGAGAACACCATCGTCGTGATCACGGCGGACCACGGCGAGGACCTCGAAGACCACGGCGAGCTCGGACACGGCCTGTTCATCTACGACACGACCGTGCGCATCCCGCTGCTCCTCCGCCTACCGGACCTTGCCGCGGCCGGGACCGTCATCGACGAGCAAGTCAGGTTGCTCGACGTCGGCCCGACCTTGCTCGACCTCACCGGTTTGCCACTCCCCGATGACGTCAGCGGCCACACCATGACCTCGTTCATCGTGGGCACCGGCGAGGCCCGCGCGGCGTACTCCGAGACGATGTTTCCGCGCTGGCACTTCGGCTGGCAAGAGCTCTATGGGCTGCGGGAAGGCGGCTACAAGTACATCCTTGCGCCGCGTCCCGAACTCTACGACCTGCGGGCAGATCCCGGCGAGACCAACAACCTGGTCGCCGACATGCCGGAGCTGGCCGCAGACATGCGCGAGGCTCTGGAGTCCCTCGGCGCCGACGTCGACGACAGCAGCCGCGCAGAAGCCACCGGCGACGCGGCCCGCCGTCTCCGCGCTCTCGGCTATATCGGGACCGCGCCGAGCAATCTCGGCGACGGTCCCCTGCCTGACCCCAAGGACAAGATCGGCGTCTACACCATGATGGTCGACGCCGACTCGTTGACCAACGAGCTGCGCTACGAGCAGGCGATCGTCCTGCTCGAAGAAATCATCGCCATCGATCCCAGCCTGGTCGACGCCCACGCCACCCTCGGCATGGCGCGCTTCCGAACCGCGGACTATCTCGGCGCCGAGGAAGCGTTACTCGCCGCCCTCGAGTTGCGACCCGACTATCCTTCGGTGCTTGCCGAGCTCGGCCTCGTACACCGCCAGCTCGGCGATACCGACCTGGCGCGCGACGAGCTCGAAGCCGCCGTCGCCCTCGACCCGGGAAACGCGACGTCGATCTTCAACCTCGGCGAGATGGATCTCGACGAGGGCGATCCGACCACCGCCCTGCGTCGATTCGAGCGAGTTCTCGCGCTCTACGACGAACCCGCCGAGCCGCACTTCGCGATGGGCGTCGCTGCCTACCAACTAGGTGATTTTCGGCGCGCCCACGAGGAGTTCGAGATCGTAGCCAACCTGGCACCCGACCATACCGGGCTCGACTATCACCGTGCCCTGCTACGGGAGTCGAGCGGCGATCTCCCGGAGGCGCTTGCTCTGTACCGGCAGGCCGTCGCCGCCGATCCCGAGGACTACCGTTCCTTATTCAATATGGGGCTAATATTCATTGATACCAACGGTGACCATCCCGCGGGGATTCAGGCGTTGCGCGCCGCTATCCGCGCCAAGCCCGACCTCGAGCGAGCTCACATCTACCTCGGCCGGTCGCTGGTCTTTGTCGCCGACCCGGCCGACTATCCGGAGGCCGAGTCGACGCTGCTGCGCGGCCTCGAGCTCGAGCCGGCCTCGAGCCTCCTGCCGATGGCCCACCTCGCCCTTGCGGAGCTATACCGTCGCATCGGCCGGCCGGCCGACGCCGCCCGGCACCGAACCTTGGGCATCGAAGCCCAACGGGCCCTGGGAGGCTAGCGCCCGCCCGTCTCGTTCCGACCGTGCGGGCCGTTCCATCCTCCGCAGTGTCGTTATCTGATCGGCGCGCCGCAGCGATGGCAATAGCGATCATCGCCGCCGGCCGGCGGATCAAGGAGGACGGGTTCTCCAGTTTTTCGAAGACCGCTCCAGAAATTTTCTTCATCGGTCCAAAATAGGCGTCGCGTCGGTCCGACGGTTTGGGATCTGCCTCGTACCCTCAACGCTCGACCGTTATCCTCCGGACCCGGCATACCGGCAGAGCCGAGACGCGCGCCGGCCGGCACGTCACTTGAAGTGGAGTCGCGCCGTGAGAAAATCTTCGTCTGCGATTGCGGCGGACAGCCGCGGCTTCGGGGCCATAGCGGCAGCGGCGCTCCATCCCGTACCATCCCCCGATGTCTATCGATGGTGCATTCCCGCGGACGCGATGGACCCCGTGGACGGCCGCGATCCTCGTGCTGGCCCTGGCGGGCGCGCTCCATGGCGGACCCGAACGAGCGGCGGCGCGAGAAGATCGAACCGTAGGTTCCGGGAGTCAGCAGCCCCAGCGGGTTGTACGAGAGCTAGAGCTTTCCCCCCGGATCGGTCCCCCGGGCACCCGGGTGACCTTGCGAGCGAGTCTGCTGCCGGCCCTGACGCCGGTGCAGCTCGCCATCGGGGCGACCGAGTCAGGGTTCGAAGCCCTCGCTGCCGCCCAGACCGACGCCGACGGCAATGTGGAGGGGACCGTCGAGGTGCCTGCGTGGGCGGCCCGAGGCAAGCAGCACCGCTTCATCATCTTCAACCTGTATTTTTCCACCGTCCTTGCCGAGTCGAGGGTCTTCCACGTGACCGACGCGAACGGAGCGGTTCTCCGCGATGGTGAGCTCGGCAGCTCCGGACCCGAATGCACGACGCTGGAGGGCGATGATGGGGAGCGCTACCGTTTGATCGGCGCCACCGGCGATCTGGACGCCGGCGACAGGGTTGTCGTGGAGGGCGTTCTGTCCGTGTCGGACGAGGGTTGCGGCGAGGGCCTGTCGCTCGACCTGACGCTCACCTCGATCAGAACCGGACGAACACCACGACCCTGACGAAACGGGAGACGGCACATGTCGCTGGATGCGAACGTCCTCAATGACCTGATAAGGCGCCAGGCCGAGACCGGTCCGGAAAGAACGGCGATTCTTTTTGAAGATCAATCAGTCAGCTACGGCGAGCTCTATGAAGAGGTAGACAGGGCGGCTCGTATGCTGGCGGGGCTGGGCCTGCAGAGGGGGGACAGGTTGGGCTTGATGTTTCCCAACCGGCCGGAAATGTTGATCCTCTACTTCGCCAGCTTTCGTCTCGGCGTCGTCGTCGTGCCGGTAAACACCCGCTACCAACGGGCTGAAATCGAATATGCGCTCGACCATAGCGAATGCCGGTTGTTGATCGCCGACGAGCGGTTCTTTTCCATAGTCGACGGTCTGGACCGATCGGTGTCGTCGCTCGAGCGAATTCTGGTTCGACATGATGCGGCGAAGCACAAAGACGAGGCGCTCGATATCCACCTGGACAAGGCGCCATCGACGATTGATTGGCCCGAAGTTCAGCCCGACGACCCGGCAGTGATCTTCTATACCTCCGGCAGTACATCTCGCCCCAAGGGCGTGGTCCATACGCATTTTTCGTTGCTGGGTAACGCCCGGATCCAGGCGGTGACGCGCGAGATCAAGCCCGACACGATCTGGCTGGTGTCGACCGGCGTGGGCTACATCGCCGGCCTTTCAGGCGTCACCATGCCCGCCTTTCGCACCGGCGCCACGCTCGTTCTGGTACCCGATTTGAAGGCTGAGAACCTGGCGCGGGCGATCGAGCGTCATCGTGCCGATACCACGCTCATACTGCCCACACTGCTGCTTGAAGTACTCGAAGATCCGTCGTCCGAGGCGGCTGATCTGAGCTCGCTGAAGGCGTGCTTTGTCGGTGGGGACGAATGCTCTCACGATCTCTACGAGCGCTTCCGAAAGCGAATGGGGTGGGATCTTCTGCAGATCCTCGGTATGACCGAATGCGAGGGTTATCTCGCCAACCGTCCTTCCGGGCCGCAGCGCACCCGCACGGTCGGCAAGCCCGCCGAGGGCATTGTGCTGCGCCTCGTCGATCCTGACGGCAACGACGTCGCCCAGGGGCAACCCGGCGAGATTCTCGTGCGAGGCGACAGCGTGATGGTCGGCTACTGGGAGGATCCAGAGACTACCCAGAAGGCTCTGCAGGATGGTTGGCTGCATGGTGGCGATATCGCCGTCTGCGACCAGGACGGGTTCTACACGTTTCACGAGCGCGGCCGCGAGATCATTATCCACGGGGGCTCCAACGTAGGCCCCCACGAGGTCGAGGATGTGATTGATTCACACCCTGACGTGAAGGAAAGCTGTGTCGTGGGTGTCCCCGACGCCCACTACGGGGCGATCCTGGCGGCCTATGTCGCCTGGGAAGCGGGCGCTGCCGACGGAGATCTGGAGGCGCTGAAAACCTGGGTGGCCGATCGCCTGGCAGCCTACAAGGTGCCCGACCGCTGGCACAGTTTGGAGAATCTGCCGAAGACGGCCACCGGCAAGATCGATCGCAAGTCGCTTCATCTCCGAGCCGAAGCCGAAGCTGACCAGGGCTACCCCGCCGCCAAGAACTCGTAGGGACCCGGTGTCAGCGCAGGAGCTCGGTATCCGTGTGCGTCAGGCTCCAGGTGTACCAGAAGGTATCGAAGCCGTTCAGCCGCTCGACGTTGCCCCCGAAGTCCCGACTGATGGCGTTGAACTCCGCTCCGGTGCCGAGCTCGAACCAGGAGCCGCCGCGGTTCTCGAAGCCGGCGCGCGACCGAAACGCGGCGCTGCCACGGAACATTTGATCGGAGGCCTCGCGGAAGATGAACACCTTGGTGCCGTCGTGTAGCTCGAAGGCCTTGCCGCCGATGACGCGCTTGAGCGGGATCGCGTACGGCATGCCATCGTGCAGAAAGGCGTGGATTTGCTCCTTGGTGTCGAGGCGGTCGTCCTCGGCTTCGACGCCGCGGTAGCCGCTCGGGTCGCTCCAATAACGCTCGTAGGGATCGCGGCCCGGATCCTGCAGCGTGATCGTTTCACCGTCGGCGGTGCGCTGGGTTACCGAAAGCACCAGCGTGTCGGGGTGCTTGGCGTACCACTCCGCCCAGGTCAGCTTCGAGCTGACGGGTAACTCGACGAGCGCGGTTCCCTCGAGCTCGCCGGCCTCGGCCTTGCCGCTCATGATCGACCAGTAGGTGTCGGTCTGCTTGTCTTGCATCACCAGCGAGGCGTTGAGCAGCCCGCCGGAGGGCTCGAAATTCAGGGTTTGCCCGGCGTAGTTTCGGTCGTACACGACGGCCGTGTTGGCGAGCGGTCACCAAACGGCGGCGAAGTCGGTGTCGCCGATGGTGTCGTTGACGATCTCGTGGCTGTTGAGCAATTCGAGGCTGTAGGCGCGCGCCTCCCCGTCGATGAGGACGCCCAGCACCCAGGCTTCGTCGCGGATGTTGGCTTCCGCCCCGGGTACGTAGACGGGGTCGTCGATGGCGGGAATGCTGCCGCGGTCCAGGATTTGGACATAGCCCTCGGGCATGTCCTGCTGTTGGGCGGCGAGGGCTGCAGTCGAGGCGCCGGTCGCCGAAGCGACGGCAAGCGCCGTCAGCGCAAGGGTAAGTCGTAGTCTGCTCATCAGCGATCTCCGGTTTCAGAACACCTGGGATTCTCGCATACTCGCGGTGTTTCGACGACGCTCCCCGCGCCTACCGGCGTTCTCAGCGTTACAACGAAACCCTCCGGCCCCGGACGCCGTCATAAGACATAGTTGTCAGGAGCCATATACCAAGGGTTGGATATCGGCGACTCATTCTTGCCGGCTCGGATCTCTCGACGCTCTTCGTCGCGGCCGCAGCAGGAGGGCGGTGAGAAATGCGGGCCGGCAGCGTGCTGATGAACCCCCTGCCACCGAAGACGGCGACCAGACACCGCCACGGAATCTCCCCCTCTCTTCAAGCACATCCGAGAAGACGCCATGAACGATCTCCGCTACGCATTTCGTACCCTCTTGAAGAGCCCGGGTTTCACGGCCGTGGCGCTGATCTCTCTGGCCCTCGGCATCGGCGTCAACACGACGATCTTCAGCGTCGTCAACGCCGTTCTCCTACGCCCCCTGCCGGTCACCGATCCCGACCGGCTGGTCGAGGTCTACACGACGACCGGCAACCCGGAGTTTCCGCAGTCGGTGTTCTCGTACCCGGATTATGTCGACCTTCGCGACAGCAACGAGGTATTCAGTGGCGTCACCGCGTATGGGCTGGCGGTTGCCAGCCTCCGCCACGCCGATGACGCGCCGAAGACAGTCGTCGCCGAGGTCGTTTCGGCCAACTTCTTCGATGTGATCGGCGTCGAGCCGGCCCTCGGGCGCGCTTTCTCCGCTGAGGAAGGGAGAACCGAGGGAACCCATCCGGTGGTCGTCCTCGGCCATGGATTCTGGACGGCGCAGTTCGGCGCCGATCCCGACATCATCGGCCGGGAAGTCTTCATCAACACCACGCCGTACACGGTGATTGGCGTGGCGCCGGCGTCGTACACCGGCATGCTTCCGGCGATGACGCCGCATGTCTGGCTGCCGATGATGATGACCGAGGAGGTCTCGGTCATCGGCATCCAGGACGTTCGGGAGTCGCCGATCGGCGACACTCGATTGACGCAGCGCGGCAGCCGCTTCTTATTCGTCAAGGCGCGGCTCGCTCCCGGGGTAACGATCGAGCGGGCGCAGGCCAACGTCTCCGCGATCATGGCGAACCTCGAGGTCGCCTACCCGGATACGAACGAAGACCGCGGCGCCGAGCTGGTGCCGACGTCCGGCGTGCGCATCTTCCCGATGATCGACAGGGTTCTGGCACCGGTGGGCTGGCTGCTGCTCGGCATCGTCAGCCTTGTGCTGCTGATCGCCTGCGCCAACGTCGCCAACATGCTGCTGGCGCGTTCCTCGGCCCGGCGCCAGGAAATCGCCGTGCGCCTCGCCCTCGGAGCCAGTCGTGCGGCCTTGGTGCGTCAGCTTCTCACCGAGAGCCTGCTGCTGGCGGTTTGCGGTGGGGCCCTCGGCCTGTTGCTGGCGGTCTGGGGAACGAGCATGCTGTCGACCCTCGACGCCGTCTCTCAGATGTCCGTGAGATTCGACTTCGGTGTCGACCGCACCGTGTTTCTCTTCGCCTTCCTGGCCTCGCTGGCTACCGGCCTAGCCTTCGGCTTGGTGCCGGCGCTCAAGGCGTCCCGGCCGCAGCTCGTGCCGGCGCTCAAGGGCGCCGACGCGGTCGGGAATCGCCGTCGGCGAATCGGCCTGCGCGACGTCCTCGTTGTGTCGCAGGTCGCCGTCTCCCTTCTCCTGCTCGTAGGCGCGGCCTTGCTCGGCCGCAGCCTGCAGGCGGCGCAGGCGATCGATCTCGGCTTCGACGCCGACCAGACCGCCCTCATCGAGATGAACCTCGACATGATCGGGTATGACGACGAACCGGCCGACGTCTTCCAACGCCAGTACCTCGAGAGAATTCGCGCCCTACCGCAGGTCGAGGCCGCGGCGCTGACTCAGAACATCCCGTTGTCCGCCAGCGTGAGCGTGACCGGGATCTTCATCCCGGGGCTGCACGAGAGCGATGAAGACAGGGTCATTGCCGACGAGGCCGTCGTCGGCCCGGGCTACTTCGAGACCATGGGTGTGCCGCTGCTCGAGGGTCGCGACTTCACCGAACGGGACACCCCCGACACACCACTGGTGGCGATCGTCAACGAGACGATGGCGAGGTCCTACTGGCCCGGCGAAAGCGTCATCGGCAAGCGCTTCCGCAGCAGCATGGAAGACGAGGATGACTTCGAGATCATCGGCCTCGTTGGCGACCACAAGGTCCGCACCGTTGGCGAGGATCCGCGCCCCTACGTCCACTTCGCCCGCACCCAGCGCCGCTCGACCCGCGCCGTGGTGGTGGCACGCACCGCCGGCTATGTGGCCGAGCTACCGGCGTTGTTGCGGTCCGAGTTGCAGGCCATGGAACCCGATCTGAATTCGGGAGAGCGAACGATGCGGGAGTCCGTCGCGGTAACCCTGCTGCCGGTGACGCTCGGCGCTCAGATGCTCGCCGGGTTCGGCGTACTGGCTCTCGTGTTGTCATCGATCGGTCTGTACGGCGTCATCGCCTATTCGGTCAGCCGACGGGTGCGTGAGATCGGCATCCGGATCGCGCTGGGCGCTGACTCGATGGGCGTCGTCAAGCTCGTCGTGCGGCGCGGCATGGGGTTGGCGGCGGTCGGTGTGCTGCTCGGGTGGGCCGGCGCCGCGCTGCTCAGCAGCTTGCTGCGCGGCTTCCTGTACGGCGTCAGCGCCCTGGACCCGACGGCCTTCGGCGCCGCCGGCGCGTTGCTGATGGGCGTCGCTTTTCTCGCCAACTACATCCCCGCCCGCCGTGCCGCGCGCATTGATCCGCTCACCGCCCTGCGTGCCGACTGATCGCGCTTCGCAAGAATCGGGTAGGCCGGGCACCCGTGTTCGTCTAGGCTTTGGAGCCATGTCCCGGCAGGCCGTGAGGATCGTGTGACGGGCCCGGTTGCGACAACAACGGCCCGCCGCGGCCCGTCGAGATATCCGGGTTAGCCCCCGTGACGGGGGAGCCCGCCGGGCATCGGAGAGGAACGGCGTGAAGATCACCACGGTTGACACGCACACCGAGGGGCAGCCGACGCGCATCGTCGTTTCGGGTTTCGACGACCTGCCGGGAGACACGATGGCAGAGCGGCGCCGCCAGTTTCGCGACCGCTACGACCATGTGCGCACCGGTTTGATGGGCGAGCCGCGCGGCCACCACGGAATGTTCGGCTGCGTGCTCACCGAGCCGTGCGATCCGCGCGCCGACTTCGGCGCCATCTTCATCCACAACTCGGGCTATCTGGACGCCTCCGGGCCCGGGACGATCGGCGTGGCCACCGCCTTGGTCGAAACCGGGATCATCGAGCCCGATGGGGATGCGGCCAGCGTCGCCCTCGATACGCCCAGCGGCGTTGTGATCGCCCACGTTCAGATGGACGGGGGCCGGGCGGCGAGCGTCACCTTCCGGAACGTCCCCGCATGGGCCGGACTCCTGGGAGCGTCGCTCCAGCTTCCCGGCCATGGCGAGATCATCGTCGACGTCGCGTTCGGCGGCAATCTCTGTGTGTGGGCCTGGGCCGAGCACCTCGGGGTCGAGCTCGCGGGCGGCAGCATCGATCGCGTGATCGAAGTCGCCACGGAGGTCCGGGAGGCGGCCAACGAGAAGCTCGTCGTCCGCGATCCGGAGAGTGGCGAGCGCCTCGAGATCGACGTGGCGACCATTCTCGACGCGCCGCATAACGACTTGCCGGCGCTGCGCACCGTCAACGTGTTCGGCGACGGGCAGTTCGATCGCTCTCCCGGTGGGGCGGGCGCCAGCGCTCGTCTGGCGGTGATGTTCGATCGCGGCGAGATCCTGATCGACGAGGAGGTCATCATCGAGAGCGCCATCACCAACGGCACGCTCACGGGCCGCGTCGTCGAAGAGGTCCGCGTCGGGGCCCGCAACGCGGTGATCACCGAGATCACCGGCAGCGCCCACGTCACCGGTATCCACGACTTCGTCTTCGACGCCGACGATCCGCTCAGCCGCGGCTTCTTGATCGGCGGTTCCTAGCCCGGAGCCGCGGCGAAGGGGTAAGACCCGGAGCCCGCGAAGGTGTCAGCTTGGCGGCCAGGCGGCGCGATTCTCGACGCGGACGACGGAACGTAGGCTCGAGTAGCCGCTCACCATGGCCTGCTAGCTTCGCTCCTGATTCGTTGCGGCGGAAGCCGCTCTTGTGAGGCTCTTATCCTGCTACTGCTGTTGTGGGAGGACCGTCTGCAGGACGCCGTCGGCGTCGACCATGCGTAACTCCGGCCCCGTCGGTGTGGCGACGAGCGCCGCCGAGATGTGGCCGGCGGCGTCGTACAGGACCAGGCCGGGCCCGTCGGAGGTCATTCCAATGTGCCCGAGAATCCGGCCGGTAGCCGCGTTGAGGACGAAGCGTTCCGACGTGCTCGACTCGCTCACCAACCGCCCCCAGGTCGTTACGCCCGGGATCGGGTCGGCGGGGATCGGCGTCGCCGATGCGCTTCGGTTAGCCGTTCCGGTGTCGAGTTGAAAGCGCATGGTGCGAACCTCGCGTTCCATCGTGTCAAGCCTCGTCTGCATCATGGTCAGCCGGCTCTGCTGCTGGATCCGGAAGTTATTGAGCGCTTGCTGGATCTGCATCGCCACGGCCGGATCCTGGGGCGCCGCCTTGGCGGCGCCGCTTGCCCCTGCGGCGCCGGTCGCCCCGGCGGCGAACAGGGTGACCAGGAAGACCCCTGCGACGAGGCCGCCGGCGGCCGGGAGGCCCTTCATCAAACCCTCTCGCACTCGTACCATGACACCTCCTGCGTAATTCGGGGACCGTGACCCAACCATACGATGGGCGCTGCCGACCTGTCACCGGGCCGACGGGAACGGCCGTACACCGCGATCGCCTATATGCTTGGAGCCCAACCGGAGAGCGACACCCGGTAGGGTGCTGAGGGAGAAACGACATGACCGTCACGTATTCCAGCTTCCTGAAGCTCGACGAGCTGCTCTCGCTACAACGGAACGACAGCCCCGGCGCCGGGGACCCGGAGCACGACGAGCTCCTGTTCATCATTGTCCACCAGGTCTACGAGCTGTGGTTCAAACAGATCCTTCACGAGCTCGATTACCTCTCGCGCAAGCTCGCGGACGGCGACGCACCGCGCTCGCAACACACGCTCAAGCGTGTCCTGACGATCCTGAAGATCATGGTGGCGCAGCTCGATATCCTCGAGACGATGACGCCGACCGAATTTCTCGCATTTCGCGATCATCTCGCGAGCAGCAGCGGCTTCCAGTCGTACCAGTTTCGCGAGCTCGAGTTCGTCCTCGGCTACAAGCGGCGCGAGCCCTTCGAGCACTACGAGGAGGGCAGCCCGGAGTGGCGGCGTCTCGAGGCCCGCTACGCGGCGCCCAGCATCTGGGATGACCTGCTCGTCTATCTGGCGCGCGCCGGCTACGGCATCCCGGCCGAGATCCTGGAACGCGATTTCACCCAGCCGACGGCCAACTCGGCAGAAGTGCAGACGATCTTGATCGAGATCTACCGCAACGATCCCGCCACCACCGTCCTGTGTGAACGGTTCACCGACCTTGACGAGGGCATCCAGGAGTGGCGCTATCGGCACGTGAAGATGGTCGAACGGACGATCGGGACCAAGCGTGGCACCGGCGGCTCGGCCGGTGCCGAGTACCTCAGGACAACGCTGTTCAAGCCGTTGTTTCCCGACCTTTGGGCGATTCGCACCGAGCTGTAGGGTGTCCGGAAAGGACCATTGCGGAGGCGCAGAGCGTCCACAGCAGGCCACAGCGCCGCAGGAATTCCGTTGAATCCGGCCGAGTTGTATCGGAGCCCGAACGCGCTGTCCGTTGACTACAGCCGCTTCCGAGTGGCCGAGCGGTTGCTGTTGACCGGACACTCTCACCAAGCTTGGCCCGACGCCGGCTTCGATGCTCATCAGCAGGCGTGGCACGATGCCGCCGAGCACGTCGACGGCAAGTGGGATCGGGCTTTCGAACGGGCTAACCGGGTGCGCGCCGGGTTCGCGCGACTGCTCGAAGATGCGGACGGCGATATCGTTCTAGGCGTCAACACGCACGAGCTCGTCGTGCGTTTGCTCTCGGCGCTGCCGCTGGGCGAACGGCCGCGCGTCGTCACCACCGACGGCGAGTTTCATACGCTTCGTCGGCAACTCGATCGGTACGCCGAAGAGGGGATCGAGATCGTTCGCGTTACCGCCGATCCGGTCGACACGGTTGCGGCCCGGCTCGCCGATGCGATCGACGGC
>SMVB01314472.1_pt1 | contig 26601 bp, 27 predicted proteins | sample 2456461 | NCBI WGS metagenome assembly SMVB01 (sample SAMN11095934, study PRJNA526329) | marine sediment metagenome | biome: Marine sediment; feature: Surficial sediment; material: Deep marine sediment; isolation source: Hadal surficial sediment | place: Pacific Ocean | collected 2014-05 | depth...
CCTGGAGACCGATGACTTTCACGCCGACCCGCTCGGCTTCACCGAAATCAAGCGCCGCGGCAACATCAAGTCGGCCTTGCGCGACGGCGTATTGGTGGCGCAGGCGATCGCGCAGAAGCTGGCCGGGACGAGGCCGAGGAGTATCCACTCCGTGGGGCCGAACGGGTGACGATAGGCCGCCGCGGATGCGATGTCAGCTTCGAGGGTGATTCCCTGCTCAGCGACATCCATGCGACGATCTCGCGGCGGGAAGATGGCTACTACGTCGAGAGTCCTGACGGGGCCGGCGACACCTTCCTGCGGATTACCGAGAGCCGGGCGATCGAGCTGCCGCCGGGGGCGGTCGTTCGCGCCGGTCAGCAGTGGCTCGTGTTCGGTGACGGCGAGAACCATTGTTCGTTCACCCACTACGATCGTCGAGGCCGGGTCGTCGGGCGCCACGAAGTCCCCGCGACGACGATCGTCGTCGGCCGGCAGGCGCCCGACATTACCCTGGACCCCCGTGACATGGCGCTGTCTCGGCGACACCTGGCGCTGTCAGGCAAGTCCGGCGCTCCGACGATCCGCGATCTGAAGAGCGGCAACGGCACGTTCCTGAAGATCGATCAGCCGACCAGGCTCGAAGAAGGCGACGAGCTGGGCCTCGGGCGTCAGCTACTGAGGTTCACAGTGGCTGAGCCGGTCGCGCCCGCCGCCGACGTTACCGTCGATACCGGGATCATGCCGGTCGATCCCGCCATTCTGAAACCGCGATCGAGCGAAGCTGCGACCGTGGCCGCTGAGGCTTCGGAAACCGCCGCGATTGCCGACGCGGATTCTGCTGGCGCGCGTACCGCCGAGGCGCCGGCAATCTCCGCGGTCGCCGGAGCGACGGTTACGTTCCAGAACATCGGCAAGTCGTTTCCGGTCCGTGACGGCCAGACGATCTGTGAGATCGCCGAGGAACACGGCATCGAGATCGCCGCCGAGTGCCACTCGGGCATCTGCGGCAGCGACCCGATCCGAATCATCTCGGGGGAAGAGAACCTCCACCCGATGGGCGACGATGAAGAGGCGACCCTGGAAGAGATCTGCGATCTTTCCCCCAAAGGCCATCGTGTCGCCTGCATGGCGCGGCCGACCGGCCCGGTGGTGGTCGAGATCATCGAGAGCTGAAGCGACCCGGGGTGGTACCCTGACGTGGGAGTTTGACGTCAGGGCGCGGTCGCTGCTTTGCCGCCGCAACCCGGCGCCAGCCTGGCGCGCCATCGCGCTTGATCGTCCCATACCCGGTGGAGAAGTTCGGGCCAGGTTTCTCAACGAAAACCAGTGTTCTCGAGGGATCGCCGAAATGCGCATACGGATCCTGGCGTCGCTCGTTGTTCTGACCGTCGTCGCCCAAGTTCCCGCACTGCATCCGGGCGCCGAAAGTGTTGTTGCCGAGACGGTTCACGCATCTGAGGTCGTCCACGCCGGCCTCGCCACGCCGGTCGTCCCTGTGCCCGCGGCCGCGCCGGTCGTCCCTGTGGGACCGGCGTCCAGGGTCCAGATTGGGCAGCCCAGCGTCTACTTGGCGTTCGTCGGCGACACCGGTACCGGGAATGATCGACAGAGGCGGGTCAGAGACCAACTCGTGCGGGTCTCTCGTGCGGTGCCCCTGCAATCCGTTTTTCTTCTCGGTGACAACCTGTACAACAGCGGCGAGTCCAAGCACATCATGCCGAGGTTCGTCACGATGTACGAAGAACTGATGGCAACCGGGACGGTATTTCATGCCGGGCTCGGCAACCATGACGTGAAGAAATGCAAAGGTGCCGGTTTCGTTCCGGTGCCCAGGGATCATTCCGCTTATCGACCAGCCGCCGACTGCTGGGTAGCGGAGCAGCTCGCCCGACCGGAGTTCGGGTATCCAAACGGTTATCGCTACTATTCGATCGCCTCGGGCGGAACCGTTCCTTTGGTGGAAGTGTTCGTGCTGGACTCCAACACGCTGAGCGCCGTCCAGGGGGTCGCCGGCGGTCCCGACGGTTCACAGCTCGACTGGTTGCGGGGCGCCTTGAGCCGTTCGACGGCCGTCTGGAAGATCGTCGCCATCCATCACCCTATCTACTCGCCGAGAAGCGACCGCTTCTTGTGGGCCGGTCGCGGCGCCGACGATGAGATGCGGGACCTGCTCGAGCCCATATTCGTTGACCGGGTAGACGTCGTCTTCCAGGGGCACAACCACATGTACGCTCGGCTCGAGCCGCGGAACGGTGTGAGGTACTTCGTCGCCGGTGGCGGCGGCCAGAAGCCGTACAAGTTCCGCCCCGACGCGATGACGATAGCCCGCTCCGACGGCGGCAAGTTCAATCACTTCGTTGTCGTTCGGGTGACCGACGAAGTGTTCGAGTACTGCGTGATCGACGACTCCGGCGCGACACGTGACGGTGGCTGGTTCCGGCACGGGGACGCAGTGGATACCGGCTTCACCGAGGGATCCTGCCCCAGCCTCGAAGCGCCATCCGACGAGTCGTAGAGCGCCCCGGGCGAAGCCGGCGCCGACGGCGATCAGGCGCGGCGAAACTGACCCGGTAACGTGTTACCGAAGCTGCTTCCGAAGCGCCACGCTGGCTTGTTCGACGGCAACCACCATGACAAGCACGACGATCGTGACCGTTCCGACCCTGGCATACTGGAACGAGCGGATGTAGAGCTGCACGGCGAGCCCGATACCGCCGGCGCCCACAAGCCCCAAGACGAGCGACTCCCGCAGGTTGAGCTCGAAACGAAACAAGGTGTCCCGGCCGAGATCGGGAGCGACCTGCGGAAAGACACCGAACCTCACCACCTGCAGCCACGTTGCCCCGGTCGAATCAAGCGCTTCGAGGACCCCACCCCGGGCGTTTTCGAAGGCCTCCGCGTAGAACTTCCCGAGCATGCCCGTGGAGTGGGCGGCGACCGCGAGCACACCGGGAAACGGGCCGAGCCCAACGGCGCTGACGAACATCAGCGCCAGCAGCAGCATCGGGATCCCCCGCAGAGTCACGAGCAACCATTTGGTGGGCAGGTGCAGCCACGCCGGCGAAAGGTTGACGGCCGCGGCGAGGCCCAGCGGCAGCGAGACGGCAGCGCTGATGGCCGTGCCCAGCAGGGCGATCTGAAGCGTCTCGAGCGCGGCGCGGATGACACTCGGTGCCACGGAGACGTCGGGCGGTATCAGGCGACCCATGAACTCCAGAAGCCGTGGTAGCGCCCGACCGAGGTTCTCGGATTCGACCGTTCCCGCCCAGGCCCAAGCCAGCGCGACCACGAGGGCGGCGAGCGCGGCGCCTCGCCGCAAGCTCTGTCGAGCCGTTGGCCTTGGGTATGCGGCCGGGTCGCGCTCAGGCGGCCCGGTCATAGATCGTCTCGATGGCGGCGGCGTCCAGCTCTGCGGCCGTGCCCTGCCAGACGACGCGGCCGTGACGCATACCGACGACGCGGTTGGCGTGGCGGGCCGCCAGCTCGGGTTGGTGGAGGCTCGTCAAGAGCGTGACCTCGTGGTTCGTGCTCACCTCGGCGAGCAAACTGAGAACATCGTCGGCCAGCGCCGGGTGGAGGCTGCTGACGGGTTCGTCGGCAAGCACGATCTCGGCTTCCTGGGCCAGCACCCTGGCGACCCCGACCCGTTGTTGCTGCCCACCGCTCAGCGTGTCGGCTCGTTGCCCGATGTGGTCGATCAGATCGACCTCCTCGATCGCCTGCATGGCGATTTCCTTATCGCTGGCGGAGAAGCTGCCGAAGACGCTTCGCAAGGGGTGTACGCGGCCTAGCCGGCCCCAGAGGACGTTGTCGAAGACCGTGGCCCGTTCAACGAGGTTGAAGCTCTGGAAGACAAAGCCCACGCGGGTGCGAAGCGCCCGCGCCCGCCGGCGCCGGCGCGAGACATCGGTGTACAGCGTGTCGAGGACGCGAAGCTCGCCGGACTGCGCCTCCAGGTACCCATTGATCAGACGGAGTAGCGTCGTTTTGCCGCAACCGCTCGGCCCGATGAAGGCGACGCGCTCGCCTTCATCGATGCGGAGCTCATCAATGTCCAACGCCGGTCGCGTTTGCCCCGGGTAGTGGACCTTGACTCCCCGCAGTTCGACAACGCTCACGACGCGCCGCCCGAGGAGACGATGAAGGGGTCCCGGCGCTGACCAGTGCAGGCGTACCACGAGTTGTCGGGCGGAGCACTAGCGTTGTAGATAGCCGTAGGCACGCGCCAGCTCCTCGACTCCCGCGAAGGCCTCGTGGTCGGTTTCGATGTAACCGTCGGGGCCGTATACGTAGGCCAGGTAGCCCTGATACTCAGGTTCGTTGAGCTGCAGCATAGCGGCGACGAACCCTGCCAGCAGCTCCGGGTCGAGGTCGCGTCGAGCGATCACCGCGTGCGAAGGGATCGCCGGCGATTCGGCGATCCAGGTGACTTCGGGGAGTTGTTCCGGCGTCAGCAGCAGGTCGGCGAACTGGCTGGCTCCGGCGGCGTCGACGTACCCATGGAAGACGGCCTGGATGGCTTGTTGATACCCGCCGGCAAAATAGTAGTTGTCGAAGAACGACTTCGGATCCTCGCCGCGTTGCAGGAAGCCCGCCTCGGCGAACATGTCGAGAGGGTAGAGGTATCCGGACTCTGAAATCGGATCGGCAAAAGCGATCGTCTTGCCGCGAAGATCCGCGAGCGTACGGATGCCGCTGTCCTTGCGCACGAAGATCCGCGACGTGTAGCTCGGGCTGCCGCGATAGACCTCCGCCAGGACGACTTGGGCGCCGATCTCGTGGTGGGCCAGGACATAGGGCAACGCGCCCATGAACGAGATATCGGCGTCGCCATGGCGCAACGCTTCGACCGCCGCCGCGTGGTCGATGGTGACGAAGCCCTCGACATCGACGCCCAGCTCGCCGGACAGATACTCGCTGATCTTCGAAATGTCGCCCAGTAGCTTCTCGGGGTTCTCCTGCGGTATGAAGGCCAGCGTCAGGGACGCGGCCGCGGTGGAAGTCATAGATACGGCGGGTGTAGTGGAGGCCAGAGACACGGCCGCCGGAGTCGCTGCCAGGAGGCATGCCGCCAGCAACGTCCACAGCGACAGCATCACCGCCCGCCGCCGGGTTCCTCTTCGATGGGTCTTTGTCGGACTGTTTCTCATGCTCATCTCAGCTCCGGGCCGTCTTGTGCTTCGGCGATCTTATATTGCTCCCAGAGCGAGGCCGCCTGCTCCCAGTCGTTCGCCCCGATCGCGGCGCCGATCTCATCGAGCCTAGCGGCAAGGGCGTAGACTACCGGGGCTTGCGAACGGTCCACGAGCGCGCTGGCATCGAGGCGCATGTCGGTCGCGACCGTCTCGATCAGCAGCCCGGCGTGGAAGCTGTCACGTGCTGGAATCAAGGTGTCCAGTGTGGTGAGGAATGTCGATAGTTCGTCGAAGAAGAGGCGGAACCGGGTGTTCTCCTCGTCGAACACCTCGTAAGGATCCTCGCCGGTGCCGATCGCCTCGAGGTAGGCAGCGAGGTCGTGTTTCGCGTCGCCCGAGAACCCGAGGGCGAACTCGGCATCGAACCAGTCGACGACGTCGCGGAGTGTCTCCAGCCCGCCGTCGTGCATGTAGGGGGCCGTGTGAGCAACGTTGATCAGCGTCGGGGTCTCGAAGAAGGAGTCGCGGGCCGCCGGGCTCGAGCCGCCGTATCCGATGTCGCGTCGCAGGCCGTCTGCAAAGTTGGCGCTCGGAATGTGGCACGTGCTGCAGGATCGGTCGCCGAGGCCGGGCAGGGCGCGCGTGAAGATCTCCTCGCCGCGTCGGGCGGCCGGCGAAGCCTGTGCGTTGAGCGATCCATCGCGGTTCAGGTAAAGCGACGGCAACCAGTCGAACTCGAACATGTAGGCGACCAGTGCGTCGAGCATCATCGGCGTTGGCTCGGCGCCGGCGAACTCGTTGACGACGACGTTGCGGGTGAAGTCGCGCAGACTTCCGAACCGGCCATCGCGCCCGTAGGGGCCGGTAAACCGGATGCCCCGCAAGCTCGGAATGTCCAGCGCATCGGCGCGCCGGTCGTTGAAGCGTGGGTTGAAGAAGTGCCCGTCGACATCGGCCGACCCGGGGCGGGCGCTGATGCCCGGTATGAAGAAGCGGCGGTTGATATCGCCGCGATTGTGGCACCGCGCGCAGCTCAATCCGAGGCTACGGGCTGGATCACCGAAGATCTCCGGTGAATCGAAGAGCATGTCGCCGTAGGCCACCAGAAACAGGTCCTTCTCGTCGATGCCGTGGGCCTCGAAATTGAGCACCAGCCGGGGCAGGGGGTCCTGGTCGTTCATGTCGGTGCCCGGGGGTAGCCAGGGCGACACCGTCACCGGCCCCAGCGCGGCAATGCGCTCGGGCACGGGGACCAGTGGGCTCCGCGGCGAGAAGCTCGAGGGCTCGTAGTTGGCCACCAGATAGTCCTCGATCTCGCGGCGCGCGGCCGCGAACCGGTCTGATGTCGCTTCGGTTCCGGGTGCCGCACCCACACCGGCGCTGCCGACACTCGACGACATCTCGAGCCACGCGATGCCGAGATCGTGGGACGCAGAGCGATCGGTTTCGTCGATGAACCCTGCAAAGGCTCGGTACATGCGCTGAGCCTGCCGGAGCGGCTCCAGCGCCTCGCCGGGCCGCTGCAGCGCATTCTGGGCCTCGCCCAGCCAATACCGCGTGAGCTGCGAGAGAGCGCGCGTCGAGGCCGCGAAGTAGGCGGTGGCGTCCTGGGCTGCGATCGCGCCCCGGATCTCGGCCTCGTGGTCGGTGTCGCCGAACACCGAGGCCGGCGCCAAGCCTTCGTACACCGAGTGTAGCGGCCAATCTGGATCTCTGATTGTTTCGAGCTCCGCGGCCACCGCCTGCCAGTCCAGGGGTTCGAGATTCAAGTAGAATATGGTGCGTAGGTATGCTGCCGGCACCGGATTCCAGGGCTCTTCCCGGACGATGTGCGAACGGGCGAGGGGCGGGACAAGCAGCACAACGATCGTGACCAACGCCCATGTCCATGCTGCGGCCCTGCGGGCGAGTGCTCTTCCTGCCAATCCTGTCGCTGTCTTCATCGTCGTGAGCCTTCTACCACCGAACGCCGCTGCCGAAGCCGGCGAAGTAGTCGTCGTCGAGGCCGTTGAGGCCGTAGCCGATCCGGGCGTCGAGTTGCAGATCACTCGCGACCAGGAAGGTGACACCTCCGTTGACGTAGTCCTCGCGCGGCCCGTCTCTGACCACCGTGTAGGCGCCGAAGTATTCGGCGTAGGCGCCCCAGCGTTCGGTCAATCCGATGCCGAGAGCCACCGTAGCTCCGGCCTGATGGAAGCGCTCGTCGACGAGCACGTCGTTGGTGTACGCATAGAAGACGTTCGCGCCCAGCGCCAGCCGCTCGCTCAGATCCCACCCGACCGCGAGCCGCATCTCGGGTTGCAACTTGTCCTGGCTCAGCAGCGAGGAGCCGGTCGGCAGCGACGTCGATACCAGCACGGCGATCTGGGGACTCCGGAGCCCCGTCTTGCCGCCACTGTCGAGGAGCCGCAGCTTCACGCCGATGGTCGAGTCCTGCAAGCCTTGTGCGCTCGCCGTCTTCGTCCGTAGCCACTGGTACGAGTTGACACCGAAGCGCAGCTCCAACATGTCCGCTACACCGACGCGCAGCAGAATCTCGCCGAAGCTGTGGGCGCTGGCGCCTTCGATCGTACCGAAGGTGTATCCCGACTCGAGCTGGAATACCCCGGGGGCGACGGTGACGGCGCTTTCGGTCGCGTCGGGTCGGTCGGTCACCATCGGCGCCGAGCCCGTCTCTTGGGCCGAAGCTCCGAACGGCAGGGTGAGGCAGACGAGTATCGCGAGGGCTGGGGTCACCATCGCAGCCGTTGTGCGCCGCGGTTCAGCGAACGAATGCGGCGGCCGCTGATGTCTGGGGGCCGGTCCCCCGGCGGAATTGTATTTGTTCATGGCGCGCCTCTTTAGAATAGGTTCAAGTCATATTTTTACTTCTCGCTATCTTATATTTAGATTTGCCAAAACTCCAGCCCGCATATCGCAACCCCCTCCTGCCGTGGGCGCGGAGACGGCACGCATCTACCGCGTTGCGCTTGGGCGGGCCGTCGGACATATTGTCCGATGCGCTGTAGTGCCGTTCCGGCGCGGGCCTTGTACGCACACACCCTCACGCCCGCTCTCTCGCTCCGCGACTCGTTGAGATATACCGGCTAGAAGTCTGTGGTACTCAGCGAAGGAGCACCTGGAATCGCTGGACCCGCGAAGCCGCGAAGTCGGCGACGTAGAGCTTTCCGTCGGGGCCGACGGCCACGTCGGTGGGTGAGTAGATGCGGCGCGTCGTCACCCACCAGCGCTCATCGGCGCGGGAGACCAGCCGAGGCTCGCCGTTTCGTCCCATCGCTTGCACGCGGAAGTTGGCGCTGTCGGCAACGTAGAGGGTGCCCGCGGCGTCCGTTGCCATCCCGACCGGGACCTCCCACTCACCGGCGTCCGAGCCCTTCGTTCCCCACGCGTCCCGCAACTCGTTGTCTGTATCGAAGACGAGGATCTCGTAGGCGTGCGTGTTGCTCACATAGAGCGTGCCGTCGGGGCCGATCGCCGCGGCGCTCGGGAACAGGAAGAGGCCGTGGGGGTTCCCGGCCCGAATCCGCGCCATTCCCTCCATGCCGGCCATCTCCTCCATTCCCGGAATCGGCGGGCGCCCTTCGGCGTGGCGCCGGCCGGCGTCGCCGCCGGTCACGAAACGCACAAACTTTCCCTTGGTGTCGAGCTCCTGCACCCGCTGGCCCATGAACTCGACGACGATGACCGTTCCCGCCGGCGTGACGGCGATTCCGCTCGGCGCCCGAAACTCACCCTCGCCCGATCCCGTGGTTCCCCACTCGTCGAGAATTTCGCCGTGCTCGCCGAGGACGAGGACGCGGTCACCGGTGTAGTCGGTTACCAACACGGTGCCGTCCGGGCGCGCCGCGATCGCCACGGGGCGCGCGTTGCCGGGCAGGGGCCAGACCTCCAGAACATCGCCTTCGCCGTCGAAGACGACCAGCCGGGCGTTGCCGCCGTCGGCCACGAGCACGCGGCCTGCCGCGTCGACGGCGATTCCCATCGGGTGGTCCAGGGGAACCGGCAGGGTCTCACCGGTCCACTCGGCCTCGAGCTCGAGGGCGCCGATCTGCACTTGTTTGCCGGGTGAGCCAAGGGCGGGCACGCGGCCGCTGGCAATTACGAACAAGACGGCAAACACGACGACGCCGGCAAGCGCGATCGTCCGCATACGCGCCCGCGCACCCGCCGGCAGTATAGAAGCTCGGGCTAACGTCACTGCGTTTCGCCGATCCCCTCCAGGTAGATCACCACCTCGTCGACGCCATCGAGCGTCGTCGCGCGTCCCCATACGGTGCGCACGGAGCCCGCGGCGGCTCGAAGCGCGTCGACTGATTCGCCGTCGCCGTCCGGATCTGCGGTCACGATGAAGTGCTGTCCGCTTCCGGTGGCTTCGAAAACGAGCCCGCCCGGTGGGGCGCCGGCCGGCGGAGCATCATTCAAGACCCGCCCTTCAATCCACGCGCGCACCCCCGTCGGTGTGAAGTCGACCGCGCGCACGGCTTCTTCGAGCTGCCGGGGGTCGATCTCGGCACCGGGATCGAAGGTGACCGTGATCAGTTGCCCGTCGATGTCTTCCTCGGTCGTGTCAACGCCTTCCAGGCGCTGTAGGGATCGATTGATCCCGTAGGCTCACAACCCTCAGAACATGCCGGCGACGCCGACCTCGACCTTGATGACCTCGGCCGGCACCGCTCCCGTTGCCAGCAGCACGAAGAGCGCCCCGACAACGAGCGACCGCTGTGTGGCTGATCTCAGGTTCTTCAATTTAGCCTCCTGTCGACCTCCCTCACGGGAGGATGATGTATCGGAGCCCCACCAGGCCGTTGAAGCCGGGCGCGAGCTGCGTTCCGTTGAGGTCTCGCAGAACGGGAATCTGCACCCCTCCTTCGAGAATCAGGTTACCGCGCAGCAGAAACTGGATGCCCGGTGACAGGTACACGACGTGTCCGCCGGAATCCGCCAGCTCCAGGCCCATCGAGCGGGTGCGTCCCTGCCAGCGGCCGTTGATCTCCAGCAACAGGAACGTATCGCGACCCGGGTAACGGGCCGGGTGGATCCGGTACTTCGCCGCCGCGTCGTAGGCGAAGCGATTCCCCTGCTCTACTTCGTTCGCCTCGGTCGAGATGGTGGCGCCGACGTCGCCGGTGAAGATCCACCGGCCGCGTTCGGTGGCGGGCACCCAGGTGAGGGTCAGGTCGGCGGTCGGGTCCCACGAGCCGGAGCCGCGCTGCAGCGCGGGCGGGAGCAGGGCTCCGCCGGCGGCACGCAGGTTGTCGCTTCCGGTGGGTGTTTTCAGGCCACCTTCGACGGCGAGGCGGAACGTTCCTCTGCCACGGTTCCGTCGGAAGAACCGCCACTTGACGAGGAATGTGGCGTCGCCGATCCCGGTGCCGCCGCCGACGCTTGTCGCCCCGTTCGGTCCGGAGGTGGTCATCTCCTTGTCGACGAAGGGAAAGATACCGACCACGCTTACCGAACGGCGCAGGCCGTACACGAGGCTGATGGGCGTGACCCGAACGGTGACCCTTCGCTGCGTTGGATTGTCCACCTTGTTGCCACCGGCCAAGAGGTCGCTGAGCTCGAGGAAGCTCGCGAAAGACCGGATCCCGAAGCCGGAGATGAACTCGGTGCGCGCGCCGCGACCGAAAATCTGGGCGTCAGCCGCGGCCGGCCATATGGCCACCACGGCCAACAGGCCCAGGACCGAAGTCCGGCGCAGGTTCTTTCTTCCGGTCACCTGTAGCTCCTTGGGTTCGCTGGCAGAAGGTCGTGCGGATGGCAGCCTGTTTGCCGTTTCTGGCTAACCGATCGGTCGCCCCAGCCCGGCGGCGCGGAGCGTGGCCTCGTCGGGCCCACGTCCCGCACAACATTCGGCGAGCACGCCGTCGATGACGATCGCAGGCAACGAACGGATCCCGAGAATCTCGGCCCGGTCGGCTACTTGCGGGTCGTGCATGTCGCGCACGCTGACCTCACAGGAGGGGCAGGCGATCTCGTTCACGAGCTCGAGCGCCGCGTCACAGGTTGGGCACCCGGCGCTGAAGACTTCGACCCGCCGTTTGTCGTTCATCCGTTTTCCTCGATTTCCGTGTCCATGGCTTCCAGAATCGGGCACTCGCTCACTGGACCGCTTCCGCTGCACGACGCGACCATCGCTTCGAGCGCCGCGCGCATTTCTTCCAGGGTCGCGATCTTTCCCTGAAGGTCGAGGATCTTCGCGGTGGCGCGGTCCTTGACGTCCGCGCAGGTCGTATCGGTATCAACGCGAAGCGCCAGAATCTCCTTGATCTCCTGGAGCGAGAACCCCAGCCCCTTGGCCCTCCGAATGAAGCGGATCCGTGCCACCGCCTCCGGTGGGTACTGCCGGTATCCGGAGGCCCGCCGGGGCGGTTCCTCGATCAGCCCGCGACGCTCGTAGAAGCGAATGGTCTCGACACCGACCTCCGCCAGACCCGCCACCTGTCCGATCTTTAGCGACTCCATCAACCCGCTCCTTGATCCTCAAGATCGATCATAGAGTCCGTACCATACTACGGAGTCAAGACGTGGCTGTCATGCTCGACACAGATCGGGCTGCTTCGGGCGTCCAACGCTGAGACGAGCAGATCCTCAGGGGCACGGCCACGAGTTGCTACGTTCTCGACAAGTCGGGATCCGGATGGTAGTTCGAAACGGACAGGTAGCTTGACTCCGTACCGAAGTACGGAGTGTAGGCTGGGGAGATGCTCGGGCGAGCCACCTCCGCATGAGTGAGTCGTGTTGCTCGACTCCCGTCGCACGGAACGCGGCGAGAAACTGCCCACAGTGCGAGACACGCGGCCAAAGCGTCGAGTGGCTCGCGGTAGCGTCGATGATGTCGGGTATTGTGCCACTGACCCAGAGCTACTGGCTGTGCCGTGAGCCTGGGTGCGGCGTGGTCTATTTTGGAGGGGACGCGACGGTGCTCACGGCATCCGACATGAACGTCGCCCCGGGGTTCAAATCGAAATCTCCCGAGGCCCTGGTTTGCTATTGCTTCCAGTATCGTCGCGGCGATATCGAGGCGGAGCTACTCGCCGGCGGCCAGACCTCGATACCGGATCGCATTGCCGCCGAGGTGAAGGCCGGCAACTGTGCCTGCGAGGTACGCAACCCGGCCGGCAAGTGCTGCTTGGGTGACGTCCAGAAAGCGATCCAGGAGATCAGCGCCGAGCTCACGGTGGCAAAAGCCCGCAGATGAGGGGAAGGTGGCCGGCGCTCGATGGTTGCAACGGAACAAGGGAGCGAGGGATTCCGCGGAACATCTGGATATCACCAAACGACGATTGCGAAACACTTGACCCTACACCACGGTACAGAGTCTATGATTACGATGATTAGCAGGTTGCAGCGTCTGTCCGACTTCCACACACCGAAGACCCCGGCGTTGCTACCACGCACTTGCGCGAGGATGTAGCCATGAAACGGACGCAACGACGCACTTTGGTCGGCATTCTTCTCGCCGGCGTTGCGATCGGCGCGGTCGCTTGCGGTGGATCGACCCAAGCGCCCTCTCCGGAGGCTGCGACGATCGATGGTTCGGTCGAAACGGTCAGCCTCAAGATCGAGGGAATGACCTGAGGCGGTTGCGCCCTGGCCGTGAGCCAGGGGCTGAAGGCGGTCGCGGGCGTGGTCGATGCCGAGGTCTTCTACGATGAGCAGCGCGCCGACGTCAAGTACCGGCCGGATGTCGTCGCCCCGGAAGCACTCGTCGAGGCGGTCAAGGAGACCGGCTTTGGCGCCACCCTGCTCGACGAAGTCGACGCCGAGGGTGATGGGTCGTAGGCCTCCCGGCGCCACCGTAGGGGCGTCGCTACCCGGCGCCACCAGCGCCGTCGCCGCGTTGCTCGCGTCGTCTTGCTGCATCCTGCCTTTGGTGCTGATTCTCACGGGCATCGCCGGGGCCGGCGTCATGATGTCGATGATGCAGTACGAGTGGCTGACGTTGCCGCTCGGCGTCATTGGGCTGGTGGTGGCGTGGGGCCTCTACTTCCGCGAAAAGCGACGCTGTAGGACGCAAGCCTGTCGGTTCGTCGGGCGGCGCATGAACCAGGCAATGCTCGGTTTCGGCACGCTGGTGATCGCGATCGCCCTTCTGCTCAAGGTCTTTCCTGCCTGGACGGCGGCGATCTTGCAGTCGATCGCCTGAGCCTCGCGATCCCGGCTCAGAGCTCCGCGACGCGGTGGCGATCGCTCCCACATCGTCGCACATACAGTTCGACGTGCCGCGAGCTCAGCCGGTCGACGTACCTTCGTCGCGGTCGCCGACCTCGTCGAGCAGCTCCACGGCTCTCCGCAGGTGCGGGATGACGATCGAGCCGCCGACGACGAGCCCGACATTCAGAAGCTCGAGGAGTTCTTCATCGCTCACGCCGACCTCTTTGCAGCGAAGCAAATGGTAGGTGATGCAGTCGTCACAGCGGAGCACGAGCGATGCCGCGAGTCCGGCTAGCTCCTTGGTCCGAGTGTCGAGCGCCCCAGGCTCGTAGGCGGCGGTATCAAGCCTGAAGAAGCGACCGATCCCCTTGTTCTTGTGCGCGAAGATGGCCTCGTTCAGCCGTTCTCGTTCTCGACGGAATGCCTCAGCTCGACGACTCATGAAGACCTCCTGATGAGGGGAGCAGCTTGCTTATTCCGATCGTAACGCCGCCATCGGGTCGAGTCTCGCCGCCCGTGCCGCCGGAATCAGACACGCCAGGGTCGCCACCAGCGTCAACACGCTGGCCACCGCGATGTAGGTGAAGGTGTCCTGAGGGGTCACCCCATACAGCAGGCTCTCGAGAAAGCGGGCCAGGCCGAGCGCCGCCAGGATGCCGATGGCGATGCCGGCGAGGCGACGCACACGGTCGATCTCGCGGGCGCGCGCGTCATCGCCCTTCGCGGTGATGGCGTAGTAGCGGCGCGGCTAACGGTCGTACCAGTGATCTTGCGACACGCTGACGGTGCGCCGTAGCGTCTGCCCGGCTGCCTCGAGTTCGATGGTGTACTCGCCGGGCCTGACTCGGGTGTAGAAGTACTCGCGATCGGTGAGGCCCGGTCCGCGGTGCACGCGGGTGCGCATCGAGCGACCCCACTTGTCGACTTCATCGCCGGGGCGCAGGAAGTACTCGACGGTGTCGTAGTAGTCGAAGAACTCTTCGTCTTGTGCCGAGAATCGTTGTCGACGATCCCAGCGCGCCATCTCTTGTGCGGTCCGCGGCCGTCGCGCGGTCATGTACCAATCGACGCGGTTGAGCCCGGCTTCGCCGGGGCCGCTGAGCTCGTTGATGACACGGGCGCCGTCGTACACGCGGATCGTGACGTCGCCTGCCTCTCCGTCGCCCAGCAGATAGGACACGACGACGGCGTGCGGCGCGTTCTCACCTGCGAAGTTCTGCGCGCTCACCGCCGGCTGGCTGGGCATGACCCACTGAACGATCGATTTCATCGAGAACAGGAAGGCTTCGGAGGTCGCCACCTCGGTTGTCAGCTCCTGCAGAGGTGAGATATCAGTGATGTAGAAGCCGCGACCGAAAGTTCCGACAATGAGCTCGCTCTCGCGCGGGTGAATGGTCAGGTCGTGCACGGGGACGATCGGCATGTCGTTGCGCATGTCCCACCAGCTCAGGCCCCCATCGAGGCTGGCGTAGACACCCCGGTCGGTGCCGACGAACAACAGGTCCGGATTCTTGGCGTCTTCCACCAGCACGTTGACCGACCGCTCCGGCAAGTTGGTGGCGAGCGACATCCACGTTCGTCCGTAGTCCGTCGTCTTGTAGACGAACGGCCGGAAGTCGTCGTGATGAAACCCGGTGTACGTCAGGTACGCGGTGGCCGCGTCGTGATGCGAGGCCTCGATACGGCTCACCCAGTAGCCCGGATTGTCGGGGACGTTGGCGTTGAGCAGCTGCCAGTCGGCGCCGGGATTGCGTCTCACCCAGACGTTGCCGTCGTCGGTACCGGCCCAGAGCAACCCGGCGACCAGGGGTGATTCGTCGATCGTCGTCGTGGTGGCGAACTGCACCGCGCCGACGCCTTCGAACTTCTCGGCATCGTTGGTGGTCAGGTCGGGGCTGATGACCTCCCAGCCGGCGCCGCGAAACGACGAGCGCAGCACAACGTTGGCGCCGTGATAGATGACGTTGCTGTCGTGCGGCGAGATCAGCAGCGGCGCATTCCAGTTGTAGCGCAGGTCGAGGTCGCCGCGGTAGCCGATGCCACGGCGCTGTCCGGTCTCCTGGTCGACGATCCGCAGGTCGCCGAACTGCGACTCGCTGTAGAGCCAACGGCTGTCGTTCGGGTCGACGCGGTTGTAGAAGCCGTCGCCGCCGCTCATGTGCTCCCAGTCTTCGAAGCGAATCGGGAAGCGTCCCTTCTTGGTGCTCGGGCCCTTCCACGAGCCGAAATCCTGCATGCCGCCGTAGACGTTGTACGGGTAGTCCATGTCGTAGCCGACGGCGTACAACTGGGCCATCGACAGCTCGTCGGGATGGTAGAAGTTGGCGCCGCCGTCCCAGGTGATCGCCATGCCGTAGTCATAGCCCAGCAGCATGTGGTCCGAGTCCCTGGGATCGATCCACAAGACGTGGTTGTCGCCGCCGTAGCGGAAGGCGCGCGCCCAGGTGCGCCCGCCGTCGTGGGACTCGTCGACGCCCGTGCTCAGCACGTAGAGGTGATCGGGGTCGTTCGGATCGACGATGATCTGCCCATAGTAGTTGTCGCGGCCGCCGATATTGGCGCCGTCGGCGCTGACCTTGCGCCACGAGTCGCCACCGTCATCGGATCGGTAGATTTCCGTGCCGTACAGCTCGCCGCTCGGCGGGATGCCGTCGCGCAGCTCCGCACGCCGTACGTCCTCAGCGACCTCGGGGGAATTGGCGTTCTCGACCCGCGCGTAGACGATGCGTGGGTCTCCCGGGTAGACGGCCAGGCCGATCTTGCCGAGCATGCCGGCCGGCAGCCCGGTGGTGAGCTTCTCCCATGACGCGCCGGCGTTGTCGCTCCGATAGATGCCGCTCCCCGGCCCGGCACCCGAGAAGGTCCACGGGCGGCGGAAGCGCTGATAGGCGGCGGCGTAGAGCCGGTCGGGGTCGTCGGGGTTCATGACGACCTCGGTGGCGCCGACGTGGACGCCGTCGACGATCACTTCGAGCGACTTTTCCCAGCTTCTGCCGCCGTCGGTCGTCTTGTAGACGCCGCGCTCCGGGTTGTCGGAATACAGGTGACCCTGGGCGGCGACGTAGACGATGTCGGGATCGGTCGGGTGGATGAGCACGCGGCCGATGTGGTGCGACTCCGGCAGGCCCATGTGGGTCCAGGTCTGGCCGCCGTCGGTGGATTTGTAGACGCCATCGCCGTAGTACGTGCTGTTGCGGATGTTGGCCTCGCCGGTGCCGATCCAGACGATGCTGTCGTCGGAGGGGGCCACAGCGATGTCGCCGATCGACGTCGTGCCACCGTCCTCGAACACCGGCTCGAACGTCGTGCCGTTGTTGACCGTCTTCCACACGCCGGCCGGACCGGCGCCGACAAGGAAGGTCTTGGAATCCTGTGACGAGACGCCGAACGTCACGACGCGGCCGCCTTGGCGTGTCGGGCCGATCTCGCGGTACTCGAAGCGGGCGAGCACGCCTTCCATGAAGGCGGCATCGGAGAGTGGCGATTGGGCCGCAGGAGCCCTCATGTCCAGCAGCACGGCTGCGGCAGGCATCGTGTGCAGCGGCGTCAAGCCTCCTGCCACGGTTGCCACAACGAGACAGCGGACGAGTCGCCGCAGAGTTTCGCGCATCACGAGTTGCCTCCCGTTGGCGTTCCTACGGTGCATGGTCGAATCTCGACGTCCAGGTAGCGCTTTTGATCCGCCAATGTACATTGCATACGCTGATCCGACACCGTACAGCGCTCGACACCATCGAGCACAGGCTGGTCGCTCCTTCCACGCATGGGGCGACACAACACGGAGGCACGGAACCATGCTCGCAATACCGACGGCCAAAAGGCTGGCAGTGATGCTGTGCACCGGGGCATTCGCGCTGGCTCTCGGCGGCTCCCCGATTCTCGTCGCCGAACCCGCCGCTACGAACGCTCCGGCCCAGCGAATCCGCACGAGCGGGCCCACACTGCCGGACATCGACGTGTCGGGAGCGCCCGACGGAATCGTGCCGCTTCCCGACGATGTCGACGATGTCTTCAAGGTCTTCGACCGTTACACCAAGATCATTGCGCCCAACGGTAAGCCGATCCACATTCTCGTCGAGCCCGGCTACATCGATCGGCAGGTCGTCTATGCACGCAAGGTTCTCATCAATCACCTCACCGACCTCCGAGGGTCGACGTACGGCTCCGACAAGACCGCGATCGCCAACTCGATGGCCGACAACAACGCGATCCTCGTTCTCTTTTACAGTACGGAGACGATGCGACGACCCGCGGCCCGGGAGTACTTCCGCTCGGGGGTCAACACCCAGGATCTGCGCGAATACGAGACCCTCATCGAGGGCAGCGCCGGCTATATGGACCAGGATGATCCGACCCGTGACGCCTCGTACGAGGAGATCCTCCACTTCGTTCAGGCCTACGGCATCGAGCCGGCGGATCGCCCGCTTGCCGATGTGCTCCAGAACGCCCTCGTCGCCGCCATGGCCGGCGACATCTACCTTCTCGACCACGACGAGAGCTTCGAGTACTTCATCTGCGCGCTCGAGGCCTACTACGACATGTGGCGCCACGACCCGGGGGGCAACGGCATCCGTGAGGCGGAGTACGTTCCGATCTCGCGCGTGTCCCTCGCCGAGGTGGATCCGACGATGTACGAGGTCATCGAGGAGTTCTTCGGCGAGTTCTGGATGTATACCGCCGAGATCGCCACCGAGTTCGAGGGCACATTCTCGCTGACCTTCGACGAAGACCTGACCTATACCAACAAGTCACAGCACTTGACCCGAGCGATGCTCACCGGAGACAACGACTCGAGCCTGATCGGCAATGCGGAAGACAACTCGCTGTTTGGCAACGGCGGCAACAACACCATCGCGCCGCGCGCCGGGTTCGACGTGATCGACGGCGGCCCCGGCACCGACACGGCCGAGTTCTCGGGACCGTACCGTGACTATGTCATTCGCAGCGTAGACGGCAGAATACTGGTCGACGATCTCAAGTACGCTCGGGACGGCAGCAACGTGCTGATGAGCATCGAGCACTTGAAGTTCGCCGACCGCACCATCGACACGTCGGAACTCTAGGCCGACGGAATCAACAACGGAAGAAGGTGGCACAAGTAATGGAATACCGTGTTCTCGGTCGCACCGGCGTCAGGGTTTCTCCCCTCTGTCTGGGCACCGACAACTTCGCCGATCCGACCCCCGAAGAGGAGGCCAGCCGGATCCTCAACACGGCGCTCGACGCCGGCATCAACCTCATCGACACCGGCGACGTGTACGCCGACGGCGAGGGCGAGAAGATCATCGGGCGCACGCTGAAGGCGCGCGGCGATCGCCACAAAGTGATCATCGCCACCAAGGTCGACCACGGCCAGCGTCGCCCGGGGTTCACGCTCGACGAGCTGACGCCCGATTCCGGTCCCAACGATCACGGCCACTCGCGCCTCAACATCATCCGGGCGTGCGAAAACTCCCTGAAGCGGCTGCAGACCGACTACATCGATCTGTACCAGGTGCATCGCCATTCACCGGACATCCCGATCGACGAGACCCTCCGTGCGCTCGACGATTTGGTGCGTTCTGGCAAGGTGCGCTACATCGGCTGCTCGACGCACCCGGCGTGGGCGGTGATGGAATCCATCATGGTCAGCGAGCTCAAGGGGTACGCCCGCTACATCTCCGAGCAGCCACCGTACAACCTGCTCGACCGCCGCATCGAGAACGAGCTCGTTCCGCTATGCCAGCGCCACGGCCTCGGACTCATCACCTGGGCACCGATGGCGATGGGGGTGCTGGCCGGTCGCTACACCAGCGCCAGCGAGTATCCCGACGAGTCGCGCGCCAAGCTGCGCGGCGGTTTCTACGCCGACCGGGTGACCAAACGCGGCATCGAGGTCAGCATCGAATTCAGCAAGATCGCCGAGCAGGAAGGGCTGTCGGCGGCGCAACTGGCGATCCTGTGGAGCAAGGACCAGCCCGGCGTCACGGCGCCGCTGATCGGCCCGCGTACCATGGAGCACCTCGAGCCGCTGCTGCCGGTTCTCGAGATGAGCCTGTCGGATGAGGTGCGGGCAGCCTGCGACGAATTGGTGCCGCCGGGCAGCTGCGTGGCCAGCTTTCATAACACCGCCGACTGGATGAAGATGCAGATATCTTGATGGGGCATGAACACCGGGAGGCCACCCGCGCTCGCGGGGCAGTACCGGCAGACGCGGCGATGCGAGGCAGCAGGAGGAAAGCATGAGTGAAGACAGGGTCGTCGTGATCACGGGATCCTCGAGCGGACTCGGCGCCGCAATGATCGAGGATTTTGCGGCGCGCGGCTTCGGTGTTTGCCTCAACTACATCATCGAGGAGGACGCCGAGGCGGCGTACGAGGAGGTCCTCGCCGTGACCGACGACTCGAAGGCCATGATGTACAAGGCCGACGTGGCGGATCGCGAACAGGTTCGCGCCATGTTCGACGCCGTCATCGACAAGTTCGGTCGCGTCGACATTCTGGTGAACACGGCGGGTATCAATCGCGACGCGCCGTTTGCCGAGATGACCGACGAGAACTGGCACGCGGTGATCTCGGCCCACCTTTACGGCCATTTCGTGTGCAGCCAGGAGTACGTGTTTCACAATCCAGATCGTGACGGTGTGATCATTAACCTGGGCGCGTCGTGCGGGCAGATCGGGCGCAAGAACGGCGCCAACTTCTGCGCCGCCAAGGGGGCGATCTTCGCGTTCACCAAGTGCCTCGCGCAGGAGCTCGCCCCGAGGATCCGTGTCAACTGCCTGGTGCCGGGATCCGTCAAGACGGGTGAGGTCATCGAACGCTACGACCTGGAAACTGAAGAGGGCCTGGCGAAAGAGATCGCGACCCTTCCCATGGGCCGTCTCGGCGAGCTCGAGGACATCATCAAGATGGTTCGCTGCATCGTCGAGGCTGAGTACACGACCGGTGCCAACTTCTACGCCAACGGCGGCCAAACCATGCAATGAGATCGATCTCGCGCCGAGCGGCCTCAGTGGCTCTCCTGTGTTGCCTGGTGAGCGTTAGCTGCGCCGGCACCGACGACACGATCGTCTTGAAGGTTGCTCACAACGGCAGCGTCGAGCACCCGTACCAGGTGGGCTTCGAGGTTTTCAAAGAGGTCCTCGAGCGCGAAACCGACGGCCGGGTCGAGGTTCAGATCTTCGAGAACGCGCAGCTCGGCACCGAGGAAGAAGCCAGCCTCATGGTGAAGCTCGGGGCGTTGGCCGGGTCGGCGGCGAGCGCCGGCGGCGGGCTCGCACCCTTCGCTCCGGAGGCCGAGCTGTTCAATTTCCCATTCATCTTCCGGGACCTCGACCATTTCTATCGTGTTCTCGACGGCGCACCCGGGCAAAGGGTGGCGGCTGCCATCGAGGAGCGCCTCGACGCGGTGGTGCTCGGATACTGGTTTTCCGGCGTGCGCAACGTGTGGAACTCCAAGCACCCCGTGCTCACGCCGGATGACTTCCGCGGGCTCAAGATCCGTGTCATGTCGTCTCCGGTGCTGGTCGAAACGTTCAACGCGCTGGGGGCCCAGGCGACACCCATGTCGTTCGGCGAGCTCTACTCCGGTCTCGAGCAGGGAGTCGTGGACGGCGCCGAGACCGATCACGTCGATTTGCTCTACGAGCGTTTCTACGAGGTCACCAACTACGTCTCGTACACCCGCCACATGTACCTCGCGGCGGCGTTCATCTTCAGCCGCAAGCTCTACGACCGGTTGCCTGCCGACGTGCAGGAGGCCGTGCTCGAGGCCGGTCGGCAATCGGTGGTCGCGCAGCGGCTGGCGATGGAGACGATGAGCAGCGAAGCGCTCGAGGAGCTCAAGAAGCGCGGTCTGGAGTTCTTCGAGGTTGACCGTGAACTCTTCCGGCAACAAGTGGAAAGCGTGTACCGCAACAACGCGGAGAGAGTCGGCGGCATGCAGGTCATCGAAGAGGTGACGCGATACTGATGAAGACGCTCCGCCAGCAACCGCTCGAGGCGGTACTCTGCGTGATTCTGGTGGCGATCGTCGGGGTGACCTTCGCGCAGGTGGTTTTTCGCTACCTGCTGCAGGCATCACTCACCTGGTCCGAGGAACTGGCCCGCTTTCTGTTGATGTGGCTCGCGGCGCTGAGCTCGGCCTACGCGTTCAAGGTCCGTTCGCACTTCGCGTTGACATTCGTCGTCGATCGCTTCGACGAGCGGGTACAGCGATGGGTCGCCACGTTGGTCACGGCGGCGGTGTCGATCTTTCTGCTCGTGTTCGCCTGGCAGGCGGCCAACTTCACGATCGCGGTGAGGGATCAGATCGCCCCCGGCACCCGGATGTCGATGTCGATTCCGTACTCGTCGGCACTGGTCGGCAGCGTCCTGATGCTCTACTACGTGCTCAAGACCTGGTGGACCGACCTGGATGGCGCTGACGGCAGCACAGACGAGATCGGCGCGGCGCATCCAGCGACCCCGGCTGCGCCCGACGTCCCGGACCCGGAGGCATAGCGGTGGGCCTGGTCGTCGCCATTACGCTCGTCGTCGCGCTCCTGTTATCGGTGCCGGTCGGCATCGCCCTGGGGATCGCGGCCATGGTCGGGCTGCTCTACAGCTCTCCGGAGTTCCTCATCGTCCTGCCGCAGAAGTTCCTTGCCGGCCTCGATTCGTTCCCCTTGCTGGCTATCCCGCTGTTCGTGCTGGCAGGAACGCTCATGTCGCAGGGCGGCATGGCCCGGCGCATCATCGATATGGCGATGGTGTTCGTCGGCCGCATCCCGGGCGGACTGGCGTTGATGGTGATCTTCTCGACGCTGCTGTTTTCGGGGATCTCCGGCTCGCCCAGCGCCAACACCGCCGCCATCGGCTCGGTGGCGCTTCCGGCCATGGATCGCAAGAAGTATCCGAAGGCTTTCGCCACCGCGGTGTTCGCCGCCGCGGGCGGCGTCTCGACGCTGGTGCCTCCGGCCATCGACCTGATCATCATCGGCGTCGTCGCGGGGATATCGATCGGCGCCCTGTTCGCCGCCGGCGTGCTCCCGGCGGTGTTCAGCGGGCTCGCCATCATGGGCCTGACCTATTTCTTGGCCTTGAAGATGGATCTTCCCCTCGAGCCGCCGATGCCGTGGCGCGAGAAGCTGCGGATTTGCCGGGGCGGGGTACTGCCGCTGCTGATGATCGTCATCATCCTGGGCGGCATCTACGGGGGTGTGTTCACGCCCACCGAGGCATCGGCTGTAGCGGTAGTCTACGGCTTCTTGGTCTCGTTCTTCGTCTATCGCGAGCTCGAGCTCGAGGACATTCCCAAGGTGCTGCTCAAGACGGCCTCGCTCACCGGGGTCGTCATGTTGGTGCTGGCCACGGCCTCGATGATGTCCTTCGTGCTCGCCTTCGAGCGGATCCCGCACTTATTGGCGCAGCTCATCACCGACTACGCGTACAACTGGCTCGTTTTCATGCTGTTCGTCCACATCGTCTTCCTGGTGCTCGGGATGGTGATGGATGCGCTGCCGCCGATCATCATACTGATGCCGATTCTCGTCCCGGTGGCGGAGTCGCTGGGTATGGATCCGGTCCATTTCGGCATCCTGGTGGCGGCGAACGTCGGGATCGGCATGATCTCCCCACCCGTCGGCATGTGTCTCTACGTCGCCTGCGGAATCAGCAAGACGCCGATCGAGGAGGTCGTGCCACACCTCATTCCCTACTTGCTCATTCTGGTTGTCAGCCTGGTGATCATCACGCTCTTCCCGTCGATCACGCTGTTTCTCCCGCGTCTGCTGGGCTTGGTGGGCGGCTAATCGTCGCCAGGCTAGCGTTCGAACCGAAGGACGCCGATAGGGGCACGTCACCGAAACAGTCGATCAGCGGATGAGAATGAGCTCCGCCTGGGGTGGCGTCAAATACTCGATCCCGCTCGGGGTGGCGATGGCCTCCTCGTGGTCCCACCAGAGCAAGTACTGGTCCTCGCCCTCTCCTGCCGGCGACGGCATGTAGAAGAAGTACTCGATGACGAAGTGGTGGTTGGGTTGGAGCGGGATGTCGAGAGCCCAATCCGGGCCGTACGAGCCGATCCTGGGACCGAAATACGTCTCGACCGAGCGCGGACGCGCGCCCTTCATCTGACCGTGGGCATCGATGGAGATGTGGGTCTTCCCGGCGTCAGCCACCGAGTACACGGGGAAATCGTTCTTCGGGATGGCCATGTGTAGCTGCGCTTCCTTGACCACGATCCCCTCCGCATCGAATCTCCGCTCGTAGCTTTCGGCGATCTCGCGACCTGTGAGCCCCGACCGGATGGTTTCGGCAAGAATCCTGTCGACCTTCAGGTACTCCGCCCAGAGATCCTGGATCTCCGGGGGCGGTTTCGTTTCTCCCGCGCGGAGCACGTAGGCGTACATTCCCTCGCTGGGTGCCGCGACGATGTCACCTCCCTGGACGACGCTGTTTTCCCAGCCCGCGCTCCTTCCTCTCTGTGACAACCCCGTGCTCATGCGGCGAAAGACGGTGATCCCGCTGCCGCGGGTCGGGGTTACCCCCGGTTCAACGGCGGCGAACGCTCTCTCGGCGCGAGCAACCGCCTCGGCGCGCATTCGCTTGAGAAGCTCGATCTCGCTCGGCACCTTTCGGTGGATGTAATCCATCATCACCCATTCCGACGAGACCAGCCGACCGGCATATTCCTCGCCGACCTCTTCCACCAGCAAGAGGTAGTCGGCATGGGAGAGGCCGTCTTCGATCCCCCCGTACGTTGGCCACGGGGCCAGATCACGTTTGAAGTTCACCGCGATGCGCTCGGGATCGCGCTCCGCCACGAAGGCTCCGAGCCCCTCGAACCGATAGTCGTACTCCGTCAGAGGCCCCGACACAGGCTCGCGGACGAACACCGGCGTGCCGATGATGTCGTAGGCCTCGAGCGCTTCCATCGGATCCAGGTACTCCGACGCCACGCGCTCGCGTTGCTCGGCTCCCCAGCGGCGCCCAAGAATCGCCCGCTCGATCCTGTCTCCACCACGATCCGTGAAGACGAAAACGCCGGAGGTGCTGCCCAGCTCATCGGCACCGAAGCTGTCCGGAATCGCCTCCCGCACTACGTGGATCCACATGTCGATACCACGCTCCCGCATCACCTGCGGCAGCACGATGTCGAACTTGTCCCGACGAATCTGGTTATTCTCCTCGACATATCGTGACGGACGGACCGACCTCCCCTGCGCCTTGGCCGCGGCTCGATCCGGCGCGACGAGGCCGGCGAGCAGGATCAGGCACAGAAGAGCCGACGCGGCCGCCCACCGGTTCGGTGAAACCTTCCCGCTTTTCTCCATGCTCGCGTACCTCCCTTACCGTTGCTCCGGCGGCTCGCGCTCGTAGGGCCCGATGGTGAACAGCGCGGCGAAAGAAAATAGAATGGCTCGAGGAATGATCGTTCCTTCCCCTGGGGCGAGGGGATCGCTCACGGTGACCGAATCGACCCCCGGACAGGAAGCTCGCAGCGAATGAACACACGAAGAGTATCCGCTTTCGCATTGGCGGTCGCCGTGCTGCTGCCCGCCGTCGCCTGGCCACAGGCCGTCCAGCAGCCCTTTGGGATCGAGTCGCAAGGCGACATCGAGAACGTCGCGTCCATCAGGCAGCAGATTCTGAAAGAAGAGGAATGGCTGCGCTGGCGCAAGGAACACGTCGTTCCGGAGGTGATGCGGCGCATCGGTGTGGACATGTGGTTGATCGGCCGGGATGACGGCGCCCTCTACTACTCGCTCGTGCCGGCCAACTACGAGGGTCTTGTCTCGCGCCGCTACGGCGCGCTGGTTTTCTACGACGGCGAGGGTGAAGGCGGCGTGGAGGCCTTGGCGGTCAACGCCGAGGAGGTCGCCGAGATCGTGCGCGCGCGCGATCCGGGCAGCATCGGCATCAGCGAGGATTCGCACGGGCGGTTCGCGCGGCTGCTCGGAGCCGACCTCTCCAATCGCCTGGTCGAGAACGAAGACCTGCGCGAGGGGTTCCTCGAGAAGCGCAGCCCCGAGGAGATCAGCGTCTTCAACCACGTGGCGCGGCTCGCCCACGACATCATTGCCGAGGCGTTCTCGAACCAGGTCGTCGTGCCCGACGTGACCACCACCGACGATCTGAACTGGTGGATCCGCCAGCGGTACCGCGACCTGGGGCTCGACACCAGCGACCACCCGACGATCACGATCCAGCGGAGCCGGCTCGAGCGCCCCAAGTACGACGAGGACGACGAGCATTTCCGCATCGACGTGCCGCCGCGCAACGGCTACAACACGATCATTCGGCGCGGCGACATCATCGCCTGTGACACGGGCATCAACTACTTCGGCGTCGGCACCGACACGCAGCAGGTCGCCTACGTCCTGAAGGAGGGCGAGGCCGACGTGCCCGACGGGCTGAAGGTGGCGATCGACAACACCAACCGGCTGCAGATCCACTTCGCAAACGCCTTCGCCGCGGGGAAACCGTCGAACGACATCGTCAACGAGGCCCTCGAGGCCGCCTGGGCCGACGGCCTGCGCCCGTCGATCTACTCGCATCCACTACCGTACTACTTGCGCCGCTACGGGCTCGCCGGCGGCTTCATCAATATGCGCTATTCGGCCGGGCCCGGCCTGGGCGGTGGCGAGCTAACCGAGCCCGCGCCGCTGTTGGAGCCGGGCGGATACCCCGTCTACGCCAACACGACCTACGCCATGGAGCTCCACACCTGGACGTCGGTCCCCGAATGGGGCGGCCAGGACGTCCGCATCACTCTGGAGCAGAGCGTCGCCATGACCGAGGAGAGGCTTGTCTTTCTCGGCGGCCGCCAAGTCGAGTGGTATGTAATCAGGTGAGGCGGGGCGTTCGGCGTGCAGCATATGCCTGAGGCGAAGCGCCTGACCTGAAACGCCGCAGACGGCCCTTTCTCGGGCCTGAAGCAGTGGAGGCGGCGGGAATCGAACCCTGCTGAGGCGATGACGCTAACTTACTGATGGCGCACGACTTTCGCCCTAAGTCCTTAGCAGAGTATGACTTCCCGCCCTTCGCCTTGTCCCCTGGAACCCCCCTGAGTTGCCTGGAGTGCACCCCCGTCATGGAGAAATAGTGGAGAAGGAGACCGACGGTCTTTTTCGGCTCGGGGATGAGTCCCATCCATTGAACCCGTCGCTCCACATGAACTAGGCTGACGGCGCACTCCCCCTGACAGGAAGCCATCAACGTGGTCGGCAAAACACTCGGTCATTACGAGATCCTTGAACCGCTCGGTAAGGGCGGCATGGGAGAGGTGTATCGGGCGCGAGACACGACGTTGAAGCGGGAAGTTGCGATCAAGCTGCTGCCCGAGGAACTGAAGGCCGATCCG
>SMVB01310947.1_pt1 | contig 26596 bp, 24 predicted proteins | sample 2456461 | NCBI WGS metagenome assembly SMVB01 (sample SAMN11095934, study PRJNA526329) | marine sediment metagenome | biome: Marine sediment; feature: Surficial sediment; material: Deep marine sediment; isolation source: Hadal surficial sediment | place: Pacific Ocean | collected 2014-05 | depth...
GGAGCCGTGGCCCGAGCGGCCCGCCGCGAAGCGGCAAGAGCGGAAAAAATGGCGCTCCGCAAATAGGCGCGATCAGATCTCTGTCGGCGCGGCCAGGCGTGGAGCCGTGGCCCGAGCGGCCCGCCGCGAAGCGGCAGGAGCGGAAAAATTGGCGCTCCCTAAATGGGCGCGATCAGGTCTCTGTCGGCGCGGCTAGGCGCGGAGCCGTGGCCCGAGTGGCCCGCCGCGAAGCGGCAGGAGCGGAAAAATTGGCGCTCCGTAAATGGGCGCGATCAGGTCTCTGTGGGCGCGGCTAGGCGCGGAGCCGTGGCCCGAGCGGCGGAGCGGCAAGAGCGGCGGAGCGGCAAGAGCGGGAAAATGATTCCAATTCTGTCGAGACGACCCGTCACCTGTCGGTGCGCGCACCCAGAGCGTCGGTATCGGCTGGTCGATGCCAAACTTCCCCCGAGATGCGGATGGTGACCAAGACTCTGGCCGGTGCGGCTCTGTTGCTTGTGCTGTCCGCGTGTGGCGCCTCCGGGCCGCTGGACGGACTTGGCGACGCTTCAACCGAGTGGCTCCGCGAGGGTGCAGCCGCTACCACAACGACGGATGTCAGGGTCGTCGTCGAATTGGGGAACCAGGGTCTGGTGGGCACGGCAGACCTGTTGTGGGCGAACGACGATCTGGGAGCGACCGGAGTGAGCGATCCGCTACGGGTCATCCGGGGAGTTTGGGATCGCCAGGTGGGGAGCCGTTTCGTGCAGGCGAGCCGCAGCGAGATCGCAATCGCGCTACCGACCATCCGCTTCCCCAGCCTCGTCACCGAGGATGTGCGGTGGGTCACCAGCCAGCTGGTGTACGACTCGGTGACCGGTCAGCTCGACGCCAACACCGCCGCCGCGTTCGGCCTCTGGTCCGTGGAGCCGTACACCGCCGCCGACGGCCAACTCGGCGTGCTCCGAGTGGGAGAGGCGCCAGGGGATGTCGGGACCGCACGCAGCGACACCGTCCCCATCGTTGTCCTCGATGGAGTGAACCTCGGTTGGACCGAGGGCGGGCTGAGGTACGAGATGTTCTGCCGTGCTTCGATCCCGGACGCCGTGTGCGAGGCGATCATCGAATCGTTCGTTCCCCTGGCCACGCTCCTCGCCTCCTGACGTGCGGCTCGCCGCCACCTTCGCCGTTGGGTTGTTGGTTGCCGGGTGTGGCGCCCCGGCCCTCACCGAAGCCGACTATTCCGATCTGGTGGCCAAACGATCGGCCGCCTATGCCGCCGAGGCCGAGGAGCTGCGGTCGACTCATCTGTTCCAGCTCGAGCAGGTGGTAAACGATCTAGTGCGAGATCTCGAGCCAGAGGTGCTCGAGGAGGCCGTTGTCTCCGAAACCGGGAGACGGAGCGCATCGCTGTTTGCCGTGCTGGGGGACGCGGTCCAGCGCTATGTCAACGACCTGGAAGCGATGGAAGCCCCGGGTTCGTTGCTCGACGCCCATCTCGAGCTCGTGGATTCTTACCGGCTATCGATCAAGGACATCGGGGCGACGATCGAGGCTCTGTCGACCGCGGCTTCGTTCGAGGCGATCGATGCCGCGGTGGGGGGCTCGGCCTTCAACGACGCGCAGTATCGGGTCGACGCCGCGTGCAACAGACTCGAAGAGAAGCTGCTCGCCGAGCAAGTCGCCGCCGATCTGAACTGCCGAGATGGGTAAGAAGTCTCGCCCGTTGCCGGCACCGGACACGTCGCTGCTTCCAACTCCACGTGTCTTGGTAACAGGTCGAGTCGTCAACTCGTCTCAACACCGCCGAGGACCGGTGCCATGGAGCGGAGCACGCCGCAGGGACGTATGGGCTCACCGAGCTCGACGACGCCACCGTTGCTCCGGTCAAGCCCGCCATCGTGGCGCCCTACCCTTGAGAGCCAAAGACAAGACGCGAACCGGGCCCGGCAACCAGCCACCCGCCGATGGACAATGAGCGTGAAGATCACCCCACACCATATGCTGCCGCTGGCAGCCCTCACTCTCATCCTGGCCGCCTGCGGAAGCACAGCCGACGCCGGCGGCGAGATACGGCCCTTCTCGGAGGTACAGGACAGCGAGTTCGTCTTCGAGAACGACCCGACCTTCCCCGACCGCGGGATCTTCCGTGTCGTCACCACCGAGGCGATGATCTGCTCGATCACGTGGGGCCCGACCGAGGAGCTCGGGAACCAGAACAACGACCTTGCGATGAACGGCACCGGCATAATCGACCACAATGTCCTGCTCCCTGGAGCCGAACCGGGCATGACGTACTTCTTCCGGGTCCAGGGAGCAACGGCAGGCGGGCAACTCTTTCAGTCAGAGCTCGCTACCTTCACCCTCCCGTTGACCGACGCGACAGGCGGGGAAGAGGACATGGAGGAAGAGGCCCACGGCGACAACTTGGCCATCGGTGGATCGGTCGTGGAGGTGAGCAGCGAATTCTCGGCAAACTGGGCAGCCGAGAACGCAATCGACGACGACCTTGCCACCGAGTGGGCATCGGCCGGTGATGGTGACAACGCGTTCCTGACCATCGACCTCGGCAGCGTCCAGGAGGTCGCGGGTGTCGAGTTCATTACACGATCCATGGCGAATGGAACCGCGATCACGGACCAATTCTTTGTGGTTGTGGACGACGGCGATCGCCTGGGACCCTTCGCCGCAGGGAACCCGGCCACACCGCGTTTCAATGCGGTGACGTTCACCGGAAGGATCATCCGATTCGAGATCGATACCTCGACGGGGGGAAACACCGGTGCGATCGAGGCCCGCGTGTTTGCGCCACTCTCTGGGTCTGGCGCGGCCGCGGATGATGCCTAGGGCAGGGCCGCCATCGTGGCTAGTGAAGACACGATGGTTGCCGCGCCCGGTGACGAGCCACCCACCGGGTTTCTCTCTTGACTCCCGCCTCGGCCGCCTCTAAATTACTACTGTCCAGATAGTGTTAATTTGGAAGTCAGCGGTTAGTAGGTCATCGTGATGTCAGTGCGGAGAAACTGCAACTGTATGGGCTCTCGGGTGACAGATCCGAGTGCCGCCTCCGCGAAGCGCTCCTAGACGCCACCACCCGAGAGTTTCTCTCTTCCGGCGTCGACTCTCGTTCTTGCTGAAAGGAGCCATTCATGTCCGACTACGCCAACCCCGACGCCCTCGTCTCCACCGATTGGCTGGCCCAGCATCTGGATGATGCCGGGGTGCGAATCATTGAGGTGGACGAGGACACCACGTCCTATGAGAAAGATCACATACCCGGAGCACTGGCCTGGAACTGGGCGACAGACCTCCACCATCCGGTGCGGCGCGACTACATCGACCAGGAAGGATTTTCTGGTCTGCTCTCTCAGGCTGGAGTAGAGGACGACACCACCGTGGTGCTCTACGGCGGGAACAACAACTGGTTCGCTGCCTATGCCTACTGGCTCCTGAAGTATCGGGGCTTCGACAACGTCAGGCTCCTCAACGGGGGTCGTCAGAAGTGGGAGCTCGAGGGCAGGGAGCTCGTCGGAGAGGTTCCAGCCTTCGACAAGAGCGACTTCCAGATCATCGGTGCCTCCCGTCCTGAGTTTCGGGCACTGCGCGATGAGGTGCTCTCCAACGTGGGGAGCGCTACGTTCGTCGACGTTCGCTCGCCGGAGGAGTTCTCCGGCGAGAAGCTGGCACCGGACCATCTGCCCCAGGAGCAGCCGTATGTGGGAGGCCACGTGCCGGGGGCCAAGAACATCCCGTGGAGCAAGGCCGCCAACGACGACGGGACGTTCAAGGCAGAAAAGGAGCTACGAGCCTTGTATGAGGGAGAAGGCGTCCTCGAGGACGACGTGATCGCCTATTGCCGGATCGGTGAGCGCTCCTCACACACCTGGTTTGTGCTCTATGAGCTGCTTGGCCACACAGGCGCCAAGAACTACGACGGCTCCTGGACCGAATACGGCTCGCTGGTCGACGTGCCGGTCGAGAAGGGTTCGTGACCATGATGCGCGCCCGAGGTCGAGCAACGAAAAGAGGTACGAGATGAGTGTGACCGAAGACTCACTGCGACATCGGCCATGCCGTCAGGAGATAAACGTCGAAGCGAGGATCAAGCCATGAACGAGCGAACCGCCGATCCCTATAAGGACCTGAAGGTCATCGACGCCCGGGCTCCTCGGGTCAACCAGGCGACGATCGGTTTGCTGGCTGTGCTCGCCTTCGTCATCGACTGGTGGCCGCTGTTGGCAATCCTTGCCATTCAGCTGTTCGTTACCCTGAGGTTTGGCCGTCGCTTTTGTCTTGCGTGTCTCGTCTACTTCGAGCTGATCCAGCCTCGCTTCGGGGAGGGTCCTATCGAGGATTCCCGTCCGCCCCGCTTCGCCAACATGATCGGGTTGGCCGTGCTCGGCGCCGCCTCCGTCGCACACCTTGTCGGCCTCGAGGTTTTGGGTTGGTCGCTCGGGCTTCTGGTCGCGGCATTAGCCCTGCTGGCCGCCACCACCGGTTTTTGCGTCGGATGCACGATCTACCGGATAGGCGCCCGCCTGCGCGGCATCTACGGGCATCGGCTCGATCAAGTAGATCTCGCGGACCTGGGTGTGGAGGAAGCCAGCGATGTGGTCGTACTATTCACCCACCCACTGTGCACCGAATGTCACGAGCTCGAAAGCCGTTTGGTGGCAGAGGGCCGGCAACTCGTCACCGTCGACGTCACGGAGCGACCCGATCTCGCCCGCAAGTACGGCATCGCCGTGGTTCCGACCGCAGTCGCCGTGGGAGCGGGGGTTGTGACGGCTCGGATCGCGGGCTGACCTGGCCGATCATACGGAGGTCCCCATAGTGAATGACCATTCTCTCCGGGTGTACGACTCGATCGTGGGCCTGCTGCCAAGCGTGGACAATCCCACGCCGCTGGTGCGTCTCAACCGGGTGATCCCGTTTGAGCACACAGAGGTGTACGCCAAGCTGGAGTGGTACAACCCGTTCGGGGCCATAAAGGATCGGGTGGCCTTCAACATGATGCGCGACGCTGAGGATCGCGGTGTCATCGGGGCAGACCGCAACCTGGTGGAGCCCACCTCGGGCAACACCGGTCTCGGGCTGGCGATGTTGGCAAACGTCAACGGCTACTCCCTGACGACCACCCTGTCCAACCAGATTCCCCTGGAGAAACGGACCATGTTGCGCCTGTTCGGCGCCGACGTGGTGGAGCTAGAGGACGACCTGTGTCCGGCGCCGTGGGCGCCCGAGGGGGCCATCGCCAGGGCGCATGAGATCGCCGAGCAACCCGAGTTCCACATGTTGAATCAGTACGAGAACCCGGCCAACCCCGAAGCCCACTACATGACTACCGGACCCGAGATTTGGCGCCAGACAGAGGGCACCGTGACCCATTTCGTCGCGGGTCTCGGCACCTGCGGCACCATCTCAGGTACCGGCCGCTATCTCAAGGAGCAAGACCCGAACGTTCAGGTGCTTGGTGTCCACCCCAACGAGGGGCACGACATACCCGGGGTTCGCAGCGTCCGCCAGCTGGAGCAAACCCGGTTCTTCCACCCCGACGAGTACGAGGGATTGGTGGAGATCCACGACAAGGAGGCCTTCGAGCTGTGCCTGCGTCTCAACCGGGAGGAGAGCATCACTGCAGGACCGAGTTCTGGCTTGGCCCTGGCCGGCGCCTTGCGGCTGATTCCAGACGAACCGGGCAATGTGGCGGTGGTGATCTTCCCCGACAGTGTCTTCAAGTACGCATCGTCGGTCGTCAAGCATCTGGCGGGTCTGGGCCCAGGGCAGGCGAGCTCCAGAAGCAAGCGCGAAGAGCTGTTCGACGAGATGATCGAAAACACCAGGGCCAACCCGGACTTGACCATCGACGTTGCCTCGGCTCACGAGCTGTGGGAGAAACAAGAGCCGTTGGTGATAGACGTGCGGGACTACGACGAGTACCGCGAGACACACGTCCAAGGCGCCGTCAGCATTCCGCTGGAGGAGCTTCACGATCGTAGGTCGGAGCTTCCAGAGGATCGTCACACCCCGGTACTGACCGTCTGTCAGCGGGGCAACATCTCGCTCTCTGGCGTGCTGTTCCTTACCAGTCTCGGCTACCAGAATGTGCGAAGCATCACCGGGGGGACCAACGCCTGGCAGGAGATGGGGTACGCCACCGAGTCGTCTTGACGAACTCGCTTGGCATCACGACCGGGGCGTCCGAATCAAGTGCCGGCGTTTCGTCTCGCCGCTCGTGGACCCTCGTCCCGGCCAGCGACCACGCGGGTCCGGCCGGCCAACAGACGGTCCATCTGCGCTCAGCCGTCGAGGAAGGAGATCATCGCCGCGGCGACGGCCTCACCACGGTCTTCCTGGAGGAAGTGACCCGCCCCGTCGATGAGGGTCAGCTCGCCGGCGGTCGAAAGTCGTTCGACCCATCGCTCGCCGACCGCAGGCGGGAACACCGGGTCTTCGGTCGAGAAGATGACCATGGCGGGGCCCGCCCACGATTCGAGGGCCGTTCGCACCGCCAGCATGTCGGCGGCACCTGGTTGGTCTGGGTCGAGGGGAACGATGAGCGGGAAACGGTGAGCACCGACCTTGTATCGGGCATCCGGGAACGGTGCCTCGTAGCCGGCGAGGACTTCTTCCGGCCACTCGGTGACCGCGGAGCGCCCCATGATGAAGCCAATCGGTAGGTCTGGTGTCTTCTCCACAAACGAGCGCCACTTCATGAAACCGGGGCTTGCCGGCGCGTGTCCTGAGAACAGCGCGGTGTTGAGAATCACCAGACGGGTCAGGCGAGCGGGATCCTCCACGGCGAGCCGCAGACCGATCGGCCCACCCCAATCCTGGACGACGGCGGTGGCGTCGGTGAGATCGAGCCACTCGATGAGCTGCGCCATGAACGCGACGTGCCGGTCGTAGGTGTAGAAGTCCGGATCGGTCGGCTTATCCGACTTGCCGAATCCGGGGTAGTCGGGAGCGATGATGCGATACCCGGCGTTCACCAGCAGCGGGATCATCTTGCGGTACAGGTAGCTCCAGGTCGGCTCGCCGTGGAAGAGCACAATCGGCGGTCCTTCGCCTTCGTCGAGGTAGTGGATTCGGAGACCGTCGATCTCGTGGTAGCGGGCCTCGAAGGGATAGCCGTCGAGATCAGCGAACCGGTCCTCAGGGGTGCGCAACGCCTCCCAGCTCATCCTGGATCATCCCCCTTTTCCGGTGGGCCGGGGACGACGAGGACCGGTTTGCCGCATTCGATCATGACCCGCGCCGACACGCTCTCCCAGGCATCCTTGTCGAAGATTGGGCGGGTGGCGCCGAGGATGACCACGTCGGCGCCAAGGTCAGCCGCCGCCTGAGAAATGGCGATGGAGGGATCGGCCCCATCGAGGTAGATGACCTCGTAGGGGATCCGCGCTCCCTGCAGCGCTTGCGCCACCGGTTCCACCAGCCGCTGGCCGCGCTCTTGGAGGTATTTGTCGGCTGCCGCATCCGATGCGTTGCCTTCGGTCGCACCCCTGTTCTGCTGCAAGTCATCGAGGAACTTGCGGGGCACCTCGATGACGGTGATCAGGGTGACCTTGCCGTGCTGGCCGAGGAGCTGTCTCGTGAACTCGACCACCGGTTCTGGGCTGAGCACGCCGGTCGTCGCGATGAGCACGTGCATGGGGACATCCTAGTTCTGGGGGGGCTCGGCGGTGCCGAGGCGGGCCAGCGCTCTGGAACGGGGTTGCGGCAGCGGGCCTGCTCGCGTTGCGGTGACGATACCTCGTCAAGAGCGCGGCGGGCCGCTCGGGCCACGGCTCCGCGAATGGCCTTCGCCGACAGCGACCGGATCGCGCCCTATTTGCGGAGCCTCTAAGCCGATGTGATCAGCTGCTTCGCCGACAGCTCGGTGTAGAGGCCACCGGCCGCAACGAGATCGTCGTGCGTCCCCTCCTCCGCGATCGATCCCGCGGCGAGCACAACGATACGATCGGCGGCACGAACCGTGCTCAACCGGTGCGCGATCACGATCGTGGTCCGATCCCGCATGAGCCGCTCCAGGGCGTCTTGCACCAGTGCCTCGGACTCCGCGTCCAGAGAGCTCGTCGCCTCGTCCAGGATGAGGATGCGCGGATCGGCGAGCACGGCTCTTGCGATGGCGAGGCGTTGTCGCTGCCCGCCCGACAGCTGCACGCCCCGCTCCCCAACCACTGTGTCGTATCCGTCCGGAAAGGCGACGATGAAGTCATGTGCGTTCGCGGTCCTTGCCGCGGTGACCAGATCGCCGTCGGGGGCTCCCGGTCGGCCGACTTGGAGGTTCTCTGCGATGGTTCCGGAGAACAGCAGCACCTCCTGGGGAACGGCGGCCATCTCGCTTCGCAAGGCGCCAAGGGCTTGCACGCGAACATCGATGCCGTCGACAAGAACCTCTCCGGAGGACACGTCGTAAAAGCGTGGGATCAACTGTGTGAGCGTCGACTTTCCTGCTCCCGACGGCCCGACCAGGGCGACGGTCTCCCCGGGCGCGATGACGAGGTCGACGGCGGAGAGCACCTCGATGTCGCGGCCCGGGTAAGAGAACGACACCCGATCGAACAGCACCGAGCCCTCGCGGACGACGGGAGCCACGGGCGCCGCCTGCCGTGGCACTTCGATCGGCTCGTCGAGCAGCTCGAATATCCGCAGCGACGCTCCGAGGGCCTCCTGAAGCTCGGAGTACAGGCCGGTGAAGGTGCCGATCGCTCCGGCAACGATCAGCGTATAGAGCAAGAACGACACGAGTTCACCAGGGGACAGGTCACCGTTGACCACGAGCCGTCCTCCAACCCACAGCACCACTGCCAGCGTTCCGAACGCGATGAAGGTGACGAACGGCACGAAGAGGGCCCGCAGCCGCGCCCGGCGCAACGCGACCGCGTACGAGCTGAGTATCGCGCCGTCGTATCGCGAAACGACGTCGTCCTCTGCCGTGAACCACTTTATGACGCGGATCGATGCGATCGACTCGTCGGCCAGGGCGTTGGCCTCGGCGATCTCGTCCTGAAACGAGGTGGAGATACGCCGTATGCGCCGACCAAAAACCGCGGCAGCGACAATCACCGCGGGAAGGAACGCAAGCACGGCGAGCGAGAGCACCGGGCTGATCACCACGAGCAGGATCACACCACCGACGAGGGTGATCCCCTGGGACAGGGCCTGTGCGGAAGACGACGACACCGTGCTTTGTACGACGACCGCGTCCGAGGTGAGCCGGGAGGTGATCTCCCCGGTGCGGCGACCATCGAAGAATGGAACGGGGAGACGAACGATCCGGTCGTAGACGGACCGGCGCAGATCGGCCACGACACCCTCGCCGACAACGGCCAGCGCATAGATGCGCACGTAGTTGAAGACACCCTGGATGAGGAAGACGGTGAGCAGCACCAACGCGATCCGATCGAGCGTGCCCGTGCTGCCGTCCTCGGCGAGTGCGCTATCGACCAGGCCACCCATGATCCGTGGGAAGACCAGGCCGAGGGATGCCGAAACGACAACACCAACGACGGCGACGGCCAGCCATCGTCGGTACGGCCTCAGGAGGGCGAATAGGTTGGTCAGCTGGGTCAGCTGGTCATGTCGCGAAAGGTCGGAGCGAGAATCAGGCTTGGCAAGGCGGGATGCTCGCATGGGACGCATGAGCGGATGTTAAGAGCGCGCACCGATAGATGACGGGCGGTCTCGACAGAAGCGGAGCCATTTTTCCCGCTCTTGCCGCTTCGCGGCGAGCCGCTCGGGCCACGGCTCCGCGAATGGCCGTGCCGACAGCGACCGGATCGCGCCCTATTTGCGGAGCGCCATTTTTCCCGCTCTTGGCTACGGGCCACATCGGGCCACGGCTCCGCGAATGGTCGTGCTGACAGCGACCGGATCGCGCCCTATTTGCGGAGCGCCATTTTTCCCGCTCTTGGCTACGGGCCACATCGGGCCACGGCTCCGCGAATGGCCGTGCCGACAGCGACCGGATCGTGCCCTATTTGCGGAGCCTCTACGGAGATATATCGGGATCGATGGCGGCGCCAGCGGCTTCTCTGGCAGCTGTCTTCCGTCCACGCCGGTCCCGGTGCGTACCATGCGCGCCGGAGGTAGCGATGGACGCTGCGGCGGTGAACCGGGTGATGTGGGCGATCCCCAACGTGCTGTGCCTCGTCGGGTCGCGTGCCGGTGACGAGCGCAACGGGATGACCACTTCGTGGGTCACCCAGGTGGCGATGGAGCCGGTCCTGGTCGCCATTTCGGTGGATTCGACGGCGGTGACCAACCGGCTCATCCGCGACGGAGGGTCGTTCAGTGTCAACTTGTGGGATCGCGAGGACACCAAGGTGTTCCGGCGCTTCTCCAAGCCGGCGGAGGATGACGGCGCTGCGCTCAACGGCTATTCGGTCAGGAACGGAGTCACTGGTGTCCCGATCTTCGACGACGCCATCGCCTGGTTCGAGTGCGCGGTCCGTGACACGATCGACGTTGGTACCCACGATCTCTTCCTCGGCGAGGTCATCGACGTCGGGATCCGAGACGGAGCCGAGGAGCAAGTTGCCAGGATGGAAGACACGCGGATGAAGTACGGCGGCGTTCGCCGTCATTGAGGGGGTTGCCATGGAGATCCGCTTCGATGGGATTGTCGCGCTCGTCACCGGAGGAACGCGCGGTATCGGAGAGGCCACCGCCAAGGAGTTCCTTTCCTCCGGTGCGGCAGGGGTTGCGATCACGTCTCGCCGTCAGGAGAACCTGGATGCCGTGGCGGAGAGGCTCGATGCCGGTAACCGACTGATGTTGCTCGAGGCCAGGGCGGACGACGACGCCGCCGCCGCAGCCGCGGTCGGAGCGGTCGTCGCCCAGTTCGGTCGTCTCGATGTGCTTGTCAACAACGCGGGCACCAATCCGGCGGTGGGCGCTATCGCCGACGTCGATCTTGGCGCGCTGGACAAGACCTGGGCGGTAAACCAGCGGGGGCCGCTGGTCTGGTCGCGCGAGGCGTGGAACCAGACGATGAAGGCCGAGGGCGGCTCGATCGTCAACGTGGCCTCGGTGGGTGGGATTCGCCCGGGGATGGCGCTCGGTGCCTACAACGTGTCGAAGGCGGCGCTGATCTACCTGACCAAGCAAATGGCCTACGAGATGGCCCCCGGCGTGCGGGTGAACGCAGTGGCGCCGTCGGTCGTTCGCACCCGGCTGTCGGCAATGTTGTGGGAGGGTCTCGAGGATCACACCGCGGCGGCCCACCCCCTGAAGCGGATCGGGGAGCCAGAGGATGTGGCCCGCGCCATCGCCTTTCTCGCCTCGGATGCCGCGTCGTGGATCACGGGAGTGATCCTTCCCGTCGACGGGGGAGCGTTGGGGGCGACCGCAGCGGCCGGGATGTGACGCGGGAAAATGGCGCTCCGCGAATAGGGCGCGATCCGGTCCTTGGTTGGTAAGGCGATTTGCGGAGCCGTGGCCCGAGCGGCCCGTAGCCGAGAGCGGGGAAAGAGGCTTAACTTCCGTCGAGACCGCCGGTCACCTATCGGTGCGCGCTCCTTAGATGACCTTCATGGGAAAGGGTCGTAGCCGGGCATCCCAGCTTCGATCCAGGCCTCGAAGGCCGCCGTGCTACCCATGTCGTGGCCGCTCTCTGCCGACTCCCGGTAGCGATAGTTGAGGAAGTCGCAATAACCCTGTATCGGTTCGAAGCCGGGGCGAAGCTCAGCGATCCGGCTGGCGAAGGGCTCGAACCGTGTGGCACGCCACTGCATCGTTGTGACTGCCTTGGAGGTGGGTGACCCGGATCCTCCGTGTTTTGCCTCGTGGTAGGAGAGGTCGGCCAGAATCTGCCTGGCTTGGTTCTCCGATGCGTCGATGCCGGTGAGCTCTCTGAGCCGGGTCGAGTGATACGTGCGGCCCCCGACCTGAACCGTGATGCGAATCCGGCTGGACCCTCCATCCGGGGCGACGTCGATTTCGTCCACGGCGAAGCCGAGATCGTTGAGGCGTTCGATGCGGCTGCGGATGAGGTACCGCTCGTCGGGGCCGATCAGCAGGTCGCTGTTCAGCTCGTCCCAAAGAGCGTTATACCGTTTGGTGATATCGGTACCGATGTCGAGGTCGGCCTCGTCGAGATCTTTGCCCGAGGCCGCCGCGATGTCCGCCATCCCGCCGGCGAGGTTCTCGCGCATGATCTCTAGGTCTTCGAATCGACGCCCGTCGCTGATCATTTCATACAGGGTGGAGGTCTCGGCATCGACCATGACGGTCTCGATAGCGCCGGCGTCATAGCGATAGAGGACGTTGGACAGCGAGCAGTCACCCCAGAAGCAACCGGCAAGGTGCAGCTCGACGAGTAGGCCGGCGAAGGCATCGAGCATCTGGTTCCTTCTCGGGCCGAATCCGCTGCCGGAGACGAGCTCGCGATATGGGAAGGCATAATCGACGTATCGAGTGATTACTGCCCCAGCGCCCTCTTCTTGCGGGTCGAGCCAGGGTCGCAGCACCAGACCCGCCGGCGATGCGCTCCGCTTGGTTCTCGTCTCCAAGGTACGGAGGGTCTGGTACTCGTGGTCGGCGAGCTCGGCGGCGAGCTCCTTGATCGCATAGATGCCTTCGTCGTATGCGACGAACACCACGGGGTGTCTGTGAATCCCCGTTGGCATATCGACGGTGCGATCCTCTTCCCATTCCAAAACCGGTCGCTCCCAGGGAAGGTCGAGAAAGTCCGGCCCGCCCGGCCGGATATGAAGCTTCGGTATCGGCATCGCGCCCAGTATCGACGATTGGCGAGCGCCGAGCTAGATGGCTTGGGAATCCCCGGTGTCGTGCAATTTGGCATCGATCTCGACGATCCGACGCTCCAGTTGCTCACGCTCGGTGGCGTTCTGCTCGGCGATCATCTGGTTGATGCGGTTCGAATACGCCCCGGGGTCGTTGATCCAGCGGAAGTTGCGCTTCTCGACCCATGACTTCTTGACCGGTGTCGAGTCGAGCTCGGCGATCCGCCGTCTGGCCTGGTCCCGCTCGTAGCGCAGGATGTCGTCCGAGCGCGAGGCCACCGAGGCATCTCTTGCGGATTTTCTCAACTCGTCGCGGCGTGCCACCAGGCCGGCGCGGCCGGGATCGCCGGGCCCCATGGCATTGAGGCGGTCGATGATCGCCGTGACCTCGGCGAGCGCCTCGTCGACGGACAGGTTGCCGTTGTCGCTCACAGGTGCAGGCTACTCACCAGATCAGGCTCGGTTGCGAGTTTCGAACGTCAGGCCCTTGTAGCCAGGAACAAAGCCTGCGGTGACGAGAACATCGCTCCACCGAGATCCGGCGACGGTGTCGCCGTCGACTCGCTCTAGCGTCATCCGCCGGTGGCGCGGTGCAACCACCGCCACCGCGGCCGCAAAGACGTCCGGGTCACCGGTGAAGGCGAGCGCGCTGCGGCCGCCGCGTTCGACGAAGGCGACGAGGGCGCCGTCGTCGAGCACCACATGGGCTCCGGCGCGTCGTGCCGGCCTGCCGACATCGTGTTCGGGCCACGCGACCGCCGCTCCGTACGGGTTGGCAGGATCGGCGGCAGCCAGGACGATCAGACCCGCTCCGCGCTCGGTGCGCAGACGGTCGGCGGCCGCCATGTGGCCGAACTGGGCACCGCCAAGGCCCTCGATGAAGTAGCCCCGACGAACCCGCCCGGCGTCTTCCATCGCGGTGAACACCGGGTACAGGCCAGAGAAGCCGCCGGGAATGCCTTCGGCGAGCACGGCATCTCTGGTGACGACACCGTGGCGGTCGAGGAGCATCTCGGCAAGAGCTGTCCCTCGATCCTCGTCTGTCGGTGTCGTGGTGAGCAGCTCAGCCGTTGCATACCAGCGCCCCTTCCCTGCAGGTGGGGAGCCTGAGCTCAGATGCGGGCGCCGGTCTCTCCGCCTCGCCGAACGACCGGAGACGAAGGCCCGCACCGGGGCAATGGTGTCGTTGGTGACTTCCCCGGCCCAGACCAGGTCCCACAACGCCTCGAGCACATCGTCGGGGTTGCCGCCCCCCGCCGCCTGGTACAGGTCGGCGAAGAACGATGCGCCGTGTTGAGCGAGCCAGGCCCGGATCGTCTCGTGGATGGGACCATCCGGCGGATCGACGGTGTTCGGTCCAAGCAACAACGGCACCTGGTCCCTGGGGTAGAGGGAGAGCTTCCCGTCCTTGGTGCCAAGTGGCTCTCGCCCGAGCCACACCAGTTCGCCGGTGGCAAGCAGGGTGTCTATCCCGTCTGACGCCGCTCGGTCGGCCAGCACGTCGGACTCGAGGATCGAGGCGGGGATGGCCGCTCCCCGCAGCTGGCGGATGACGTGTCCGAGATGATCGGCACCGGTGCGGGTGGCTCCGACCTGCTGCCACGCAGGGAGGAAGCGCCCAAGGGCATCGGTTTCCACCGCCTCGACGTCGGCGCGGAGGATGGCGAGGCTGCGCCTCTTGATCCGGCGCAGCACCTCGATATCGACCCACTCGTGCTCCTTGCCCCCGGGGCGGTAGGCGCCCCCGGCAACCCGCCCTTCGCTTTCGAGCCGCCGCAGGACATCGGCGATGACGCCCGCAGGGAGGCCGAGGGATTGCGCGGCGTCGGTCGTGGTGAACGGGCCGTGGGTTCTGGCATAACGGGCGACGACGTCGCCTGTGGCGTCTGCAACCGGTTCGAGGAAAGTCTGCGCCAACCCCGCAGGGAGGGACACCCCGATCGCGTCGCGCAGCCGAGCTGCGTCCTCTACGGCCGCATGGTGGACGACGCCACCGATTCCGACGGTCATCGCCCGCGCCCCGAGGTCCTCCAGCCAGTCGTCGAGGTTCGCAGGTGTGGTCACGCGTTTGGCCAGTTCTTCGTACGTGACGGGCCCGATGTCACGCAACAGGTCGTGCACTTGATCCGCCGATGCCGCCCTACGTTCCGGTGTGTGGTGCTGCAGCTCAGACTCGACACCGGTGATGACGTCGGCATCGAGCAGGTCCCGGAACGCCGGTTCGCCCAACAGCTCGGCGAGCAGGGATCGGTCCAGGGTGAGCGCCATGGCTCGCCGCTCGGCGGTCGGGGCGTCGTATTCGTACATGAAGGCGGCGACGAAGTCGAAGCTGAGCGACATGGCGAACGGGCTGGGGCCGGGCAGGTCGACCTCGACCACCCGCGTCCGGCGTTTTGCGATGTCCGACAGGACCTCGATGAGCGCGGGGAGGTCGAAGTGGTCCTGAAGGACCTCGCGGTAGGTCTCGAGGATGACAGGGAAGGTGCCGTGCTTACTGGCGACCTCGAGGAGGCTGGCCGCTCTCCTTCGCTGCTGCCACAGTGGCGTTCTGCTGCCGGGGCGCCGCTTGGGGAGTAACAGGGACCGTGCCGCCGCCTCGCGGAAGCGGGATGCGAACAGCGCAGAATCGGCCACCTCGGCGATCAGCGTCTCTTCCATCTCTTCGGGATCGATGAGCAGCTCGGCGGTATCGGGTGGTTCGTCGACGTCGGGGAACCGGAACAAGATGCCGTCATCGGCCCAGATGAGGTCGACGTCGCTTCCGTGCAAGTCCCGGTAGCGATGGCGTGCGGCCAGCGCCCATGGGGCGTGGATCCTGGCGCCGAAGGGTGTGAGCACGGCTACCCGCCAGTCGCCGATCTCGTCGCGGAAGCGCTCGACCACGATCGTCTTGTCGGTGGGAAGGGTGCCGGTCGCCTCCTGTTCCTCGGCGATGAATGCCGCAAGGTTGCGTGCCGCCCACGGGTCGAGGCGGTACTCGTTCTCCAGGGTCCGGACCGCAGCGTCGTTGTCCAGTGCTCCGATGCGTCTGGTGAAGGCACCGACTGCTCGCCCGAGCTCGAGGGGTCTTCCCGGAGCGTCGCCGTGCCAGAAGGGGAGCCTCGCCGTTGCTTGAGCCGGTGCGGGGGAGACGACCACCTGGTCGCGGGTGATCTCCTCGATGCGCCACGCCGAGGATCCGAGCACGAAGGTGTCTCCGATTCGCGATTCGTACACCATCTCCTCGTCGAGCTCACCCACCCGGCCACCGTCCGGCAGCACGACGCGGTACAAGCCGCGGTCGGGGATGGTGCCGGGGTTGGTGACGGCGAGCAGCCTGGCGTTGCGGCGGCCCTCGATCGATCCGGCGACACGGTCCCAAATGATGCGGGGGCGAAGCTCGGCGAACTCATCAGATGGGTACCGGCCGGCGAGCATGTCGAGAACGGAATCGAAGACTCCCCGGCCCAGCTCCCGGTACGGCATGGCGCGGCGCACCAGGTCGTACAGGTCGTCGACGTCGATGGTCTGGTCGGCGGCGATGGCCACGATCTGCTGCGCCAGCACATCGAGCGGGTTCTGCGGGATCTTGGTTTCCTCGATGGCGCCTGCATACATGCGCTCGACCACGACGGCTGCCTCCAGCAGATCGCCGCGGTGCTTGGGGAATACCTTGGCCACCGAGGGAGCGCCAACCTGGTGCCCCGCTCTGCCGACGCGTTGCAGGCCACTGGATACCGATGATGGGGACTCGACGAGCACGACCAGGTCGACCGAGGCCATGTCGATCCCGAGCTCGAGCGTCGAGGTGGCGACGACACCGCGTAATTCGCCCCGCTTGAGGCGGTCTTCGATGTCGATGCGCTGTTCTCGGGACACCGATCCGTGATGGGAGCGAACGACTTCGTCGTCGGCGAGGCGGTTTAGCTCCGAGGCGAGCCGTTCGGCAAGGCCGCGCGAGTTGACGAAGAAGATCGTCGACCGATGGTCCAGCAGCAGGTCGAGGAGCTTTGGGTAGACGGCGGGCCAGATCGACTTCCGAACCGGTTCGTCGAGGCCATCGACGTCGGGACTCGCGGTGAGCTCGGGCCGGGTCATGTCCGCCACCGGGACCACGATCTCGACCTCGAGTGCCTTGTCTCTCGGGGCGTCGACGATGGTGACGGGTCGCGGGATCCATCCGTCTTGGTGCGGCTCGCCGCCTCCGAGGAACGCAGCGATGTCCTCGAGGGGGCGCTGGGTGGCGGACAGACCGATCCGTTGTGGCTCCTTGTCGGTGATGGCGGCGAGCCGTTCCAGGCTCAGCGCGAGGTGAGACCCACGCTTGGTTCCGGCGATCGAATGGATCTCATCAATGATCACCCACTTGACCGATCGCAGGATCTCTCTCGCTCGCGAGGTGAGCATCAAGTAGAGGCTCTCGGGGGTGGTGATCAGGATGTCGGGCGGGTGGCGGAGCATCGCCTGCCGGTCGCGCTGCGGTGTGTCACCGGTTCGCATACCGGTGGAGATCTGCGGCAGGTCGATGCCGAGCTCCGTGGCTGCAAGGCGGATGCCGGTCAGCGGGGCTCGCAGGTTTCGGTCGACGTCGTGGGCCAATGCCTTGAGGGGAGAGATGTAGAGCACCCGGCACCGCTCCCGTTCCGGCGGGGTGGGTGCGGTGGCCAGGCGATCCAGCGCCCACAGGAAGGCGGCCAGCGTCTTGCCGGAGCCGGTGGGGGCGTGGATCAGGGTGTGCCGGCCGGAGGCGATCGCGGGCCAGCCATCGTATTGGGCTGCGGTGGGTTCGGCGAAGGTCGCCGAGAACCAGGCCCTGGTGGGGGCGGAGAAGCCGTCGAATGCGTCCACGCCGCCAGGGTACCGGGAAGGGGTGACGCGAAACCGGTGGTCCCGTCTGGTGACCCTGAGGCGATGGGTGAGACTTCGCCGGATTCCTCAACGGTGGTGGTTTCAGACCCAACCCTCGACCTCGAGTCGAGGGTTGGGTGAATGACAAAATCGTCTTAGGCACGGTTTCGTGGGTAAGAAAAGAGTGAGTCGTAAGTCGCAAGTCGCAAGTCGCAGGTCCCGATTTCGAGTTGGCAGCGACCGGGAACTGGGATCTGGGATCTGGGAACACATAGGATGCCGGAGCATGGCTGAGCCATACCTGACCGATCTGCAAGAACTCGCCGACCAGTGGTTCAGGGCCGATGCCGCAGTCGGCGCACTCGAGTGTCGTCACTTCTTCGCCGGCGCCGCTGCCTATCGCGACGGCGCTATCGTTGCCTCGCTGACGCCGGTTGGCCTCGCCTTCAAGGTGCCAGCCGAGGTCCACGACGACCTGCTGAGCCGCGGATCCGCCACCTCCCTCCGCTACTTCCCAACAGGGCCGATCAAACGGAACTACGTCCTCTTCCCCCCAGGGACGACACTCGACGCCCACGACGCGGCCCGCCTCCTACGCGGAGAGTATTTGGATGCCAAATGATGCCACCCTTCGCGGCCCGGGTGCGCCCTGTTTCCCATACGGTGGGGGGCTGCCTGAGCAGCCCCCCGAAACGACCCACTTGTCGTTGAACCGCGGGCGCGGTTCACTGGGGAAGTGTCCGCTACGGTGTCCGCGGGGACTGTCCTTTGAGGGTGAGTGCCGGACATTCCCTTAGTGAGGGAGCACGTCGGGAGAGAGATGGAGCTTCGCCAACAAGATCGCAGCGGGGATGAGCGAGGGTTCGACATGTTTGTTCGTTATCACGCCAGGCCGGTCCTCGCCTACTGCTTGCGCCGGAGCACCCATGCCGACGCCCACGAGGCCGCCTCGGACGTGTTTTCCATCGCGTGGCGCAAGTTCGGTGATGTGCCCGACGGTGATGCGGGTCTGTACTGGTTGTTTGGTGTCGCCAGGCGGGTGCTGTCCAATCAGCAGCGCGGGCGAAAGCGGCGGCAGAGAATGACCGACCGCGTCGGGTCGTTGGCCGAGGCTCCAGCACCGAGTGCGGAGACCGTGGTGTTGAGAAATGCGTACAACCAGGAAGTCATCGACGCCCTCGCCCGCCTCCACCCCAGGGACCAGGAGCTGGTGGCACTCATCGTGTGGGATGACATCCCCCGTGAAGAGGTCTCCAACCTTCTCGGAATTTCAGTCGCCGCCGTCAACAAGCGATATCAGCGGGCGCTGCGTCGCTTGGAACATGCGTTGAGCGGCGGCGACGAATACGCAGCACGACCCACCCGATTGCAGAGGAAGGAGGCGTCGCATGAGCGCTATCGAGCGACTCGAACGGGCCAACCCCGTGCCAGATGAAGACAGGTTGCTGGCCGCTCCCGGCGCCATGGATGCCTTCGTTTCCTCCGTGAAGGAAAGGAGCGGGATCGTGAAGAAGACTGATAAGACAGGTGCCGGGGTGGAGGATCGACCACCGATCGAGGTGCCGACAAGATCTGGGCCGGGCGAGGAGGTCGCGGTTGAGGGGTCGAGAAGGCGTTTTGGCCTGGTCGCGGCCGCTGCTGTGGTTGTGTTGGTGATCGGAGCGGCGGCAGCGATCTTGACCCTGACCGGCGACGGCGGGGACGACGTCGTTGCCGCCTCACCTACGACGCCAGGCCCCATCACGTCCTTTGACGACATCGCCGGGACGATCTACGAGCGCGTAGATACCGGTGCTCCACTGACCTTGCTCTACTTCGTTGAGGATGGGACCTTTCACGGCTCGACGAACCGAGAATTGATCGTGGACCGCCCGTTTGTCGTTTTTCAGACCAGTTTTGAGGAGACGAAGATCTTGATAACGACGGACAATTTGTTCTGCGACCAACCCGATCAGGGCGGCACCTACGAGCTCCTCGTCCTGGAGAACGGCAACCTGATGTTTGTGGCCGTCGACGAGGATTCGTGCGGGCTGCGTTCGGGCAACTTTTCTAACACTGAATGGGCGCCCGTTCCGTAGGTCGGGATGGTGGTGCGTGTCCGGTTCCCCTGGAAGCCCTCGGCTGGGTGTTCTCCGTCGGTCGCCAGGGGGACCGGACATGTAGACCACGATCCGACGGACGTGAATCACGGTTGAGCCGATTGTTGTGCAGGCCGATCTCGACTCTCGACTTTCGACTCTCCTCAGCCCGCGGCTCGGATGATCGCCGCGGCGAGGTCGGCGTCAACCGGGGCATCGATCCGTCCCGCCGGTTTGGTCGCGGTGCCGACGATCACCCCGTCGGCGATCTTCAGGGTGGTGGAGACCGAATCGGCGGTGACGCCCGACCCGACGTAGACGGGGAGGCTGGTGGCGTCGGCGACGATGGCGAGCTCGTCGATGTCGGCGGCAGCGCCGGTGGCCGCCCCGGACACGATGATCGCATCGGCTCCTCCGCGCTCGGCAAGGTCCCGGGTCGCCGCAGCGAGCGCAACGCCGGCCGGGGGGGTGGCATGTTTGACGAACACGTCGGCCATAACGGCCACGTCTGGGCAGATGCCGGCACGGAGACGGGCGACTTCGGCAGCCTTGCCGGTGAGCTCCCCCTGATCGGTGAACATCGACCCGGAGAGCACGTTGACCCTGATGAAGGTGGCGCCGGTCGCGGCCGCAATCGACAGGGCGGCGAGGGCATCGTTGCGCAGCACGTTGACGCCGATGGGGAGCCCGCTGGCGGTGACCGCATCCACCGCTTTGGTCATCGCCGCCACCGTGGATTTGGGCACGTCGTCTGCGAAGAACGGTGCATCTCCGAAGTTCTCCACCATCACACCATCGAAGCCCGCCGCAGCGAGAGTCGTGGCGTCGATGACTGCGGCGTCGATGACCGCCTCGAGGTCACCGTCGTAGTCGGGTGCCCCGGGAAGGGGTCGAAGGTGGACCATCCCGATGACTCTGAGCGGGTCCACCAGGGCTCAGTAGGCCCTGGCGATCTCGAGCGCCCGCTCCGCGTGGTCGCCGACCGCCTTCAATCCGGTATCGGCTGGGTCCTGGCGCTGGACGACGACCCTGCACCAGTCGCCGGCCATGCCGCGGATGACCTGATCGGTGTCCTCCGGGCCGAACCGCCATGCCTGGTACTTGGGCCCCATCACCTCGACCCTCACCCCCTGCGCCGGGTACGTCTCACCCACCTGGCGGTAGGAGAAGGGCAGGCTCTTCTGCCCGAACCATGCGATGTGGCGGAGGCGGAGAGTATCCGCCAGCGGATCCTCTTCCTCTTCTTCGAGGTCCTGCTCGGGAATCGGGAGAATTCTGCCCAAGATGGCGACCTTCACGTCCAGACCATGGGCCCACGTCTCCATGAGGCGCATGGTGGCGAAGCTTTGCGCACTCATATCGCCATACAGCCAGGGGACCCTGTCGCCTGCGCTCATCCTGGACAGGGCATCGACGACGTCGGCGCGGCCGTGGCGCCACCATTCGATGACCTCCTGATGACGCTGCGGACGTCCCAATGCAACCCCGACCGCGGTCCACTCGTCGATGTCGGTGACGTTCTCGGCGTCGATCCGTTCCCTCCCCCGCTCCAGGACCTCAGCGGCCAGTCCCTCCACGTGGGCGAGATGGCTCACCTGGTCCTTGATCGTCCACCCTTCCGCCGGCGTCTTCTTCTTCCACTCACGGTCGGCGAGTCCCTGGAGAAATTGGTCCAGGTGCTGCTCTTCGGCCACGAGATCCGACAGAATCTCTCTCATCGGCGTGATTCTACAGGGGTTCGTGCGTTGAACTGATCTGAGCCCGCTGATCGATCACGCTCGCATTGATGCGGTCGATGAGCACCCTGAGCCTGCCGAACTGGCGACGATCGAAACTCAAACGCAGCCGCGCCAGGTCGACGTTGTCATCGGTGGCGATCTCCGGCGCGGTTGCGGTGATGGTGCGGATTTCGCCGTGGGTGAGGATGTCCGAGAAGTCCTCGTTGAGCGACCCGACCAGCTCGCTGGATGGCTCGCTCTTCAGGCGGAGGATGAGGTCGCCATCGACGAATCGCTGCGAGTGGTACGAGGCGTAGAAGTCGAGGATCTCGTTGATCGCAACGTCGACGTCTTCGGTGACGCGATACAGGTTGAGGTCGTCGGGTGTGATCAGCTCCTGTTCGACGAGGGTGTCGACGAATCGCTGCCAACCGCTCCAGTACCCGGTCCCCGGAGCCTCGAGCATCGCGATCGGGTGGATGTCGGACTTCCCGGTTTGGATCAGCGTCAACAACTCGAAGGTCTCATCCTGGGTCCCGAAGCCGCCGGGAAAGAGAACGAACGCGTGCGATTCCTTGACGAACGCCAGCTTGCGGGTGAAGAAGTACTTGTAGTTGATCAGGCGGCTCTCGTGCACGTATGGGTTGGCGTCGGATTCGAACGGGAGTCGGATATTCACCCCGAACGAGTCATCGCTTCCTGCGCCGAGGTTGCCGGCTTCCATGATTCCCGGGCCGGCTCCGGTTACGACCATCCAGCGGTGCTGGTCGACCATTCGGGAGGCGAACTCGGCGGCGGCCTGGTAGTTGGGGTCGTCTGGGGGGGTGCGCGCCGATCCGTACATGGTGACCTTTGGCACGTCCCGGTACTTCTGAAAGATGGCAAACGAATACCGCATCTCCTTGAGGGCTGCGTTCATGAGTTTCACGTCGCCGCGGCTGGCGTCGTCGCGCACCAGTTTGAGCGCGGTGACGATCATCTCGCGAATGAGCTCCTCGTCGTGCTCGTGGTCCGGGTGGCTGGCCGCGACATCGGAGACCAGCGCGCTGATCCGATCGTCGATGGCGGCGTCGCCGATGCGGTATGAGCGCATGTGGTGAACCTAGCCTCAGTCCCTGTAGTTGACGTATTGCAAGGGCAGGGCGTAGTCCAGCCCCTTCAGCTCGGCGATCACCGCTTGCAACTCGTCCCGCTTCTTTCCTTGTACTCGCAACTGATCGCCCTGGATGTGAACCTGAACCTTGCTACCCATGTCCCGAATGTGTTTCGACAGATCCCGTGCCGCATCCTGCGAGATGCCGTGGCTCAGCGTGTACTCGGCGCGGGAGCGCCCGCCGGCGGCCGGTTTGATCTCGCCCCCTGCAAGCGACTTCAACGAAACCTTGCGCCGGACGAGCTTGGTCTTGAGCACGTCGATGGCTGCCTCGACCCTTTGGTCGGACGCCGACTCGACCGTTATTCCTTCGTCGGTCAGGGCCACGGTTGTGTTCGTTCCTTTGAAGTCGTACCGGTTGACGATCTCACGCATCGACTGGTCGACTGCGTTGCGAACCTCCTGGTTATCGACCCGTGAAACGACATCGAATGAAGGCATAGCCCCTCCCGTTGGTTAGCCGGGGAACGGTAGCCCCGCCGGGCCCTTGCGGACCACGGCGGCCCACACCGTGTCGTAGTGGTCCCTGTCGAACGCATCGATATGGGGGAGGACGAACTCCTCCCAGGCGCTCCGTAACGGATCCTCGGCCTCGGCGTACATATCGAGACCGGCGGGGAGGCGGTCGAGGACCGTTCGAAGACTCATCGGCGTTTCCACCCTGGTGGTAGCGTCGCCGGCTATGAACGACTCGTTGATCTCGACGGCGAGCTTCGGGATCATCTCGACGAGCTCCTTGCGCATGTCCGGATGGCGGCGCAGCAGCATCAGCTGAAGCTCATCCTCTGACGGGAATTCCTTCTCCCAGATGATCCATCGGTCGGCGAAGGCCTTGTTCAGGGTCTGGGTCCCGGCATAGTCCCTCAGGTCAGTCGGGTTGAACGTTCCGAACACGCGCACATCATCGCGGAGGCGAACCATCTCCCCGGTCGGGAGCTCGAGCGCCTGGTGGCGATCGAGGAGCCCATGCAACGCGAACAGGGTCTCGGCTCCTGCGGCATTCAACTCCGAAAGGTTCACCAACGCCGGTCCGCGAATAGCTCTGGTGATGTCGCCATCCTCCCACCGGCTCTCGGTGCCACCCTTGCCATCACCGTGCAGCTTCACCGACCCGATGAGGGTGATGTCTCGCACTTCACCGGTCAGGGGGATGCGGTAGTAGGGGAGCCTGGTGAGCGCGGCGAATTGCTCGAGGTCGTGGTCCTTTCCTGTGCCCATGTGACCTCGCAGCGCAAGGTGGAGTGGGATCCCCTCGAAGCGGCTCTTTCTGGTCTGTTCGAGCATGGCGAGGCGGTACAGCATGCCGATGTCGACGTAGTAGGGATCGGGCTCCGGGATGTGGTCGTGGCGCAGATCGGCGTCTGGGACGTCTTTTGGAATCGTCGCCGTTTCCAGCTCAATTGGTTTCCCCACGCCTGCGGGATCCTCGAAGGTGACGGTGTCGGCCATGGTGCTCCTCAGTTGGCGTATGAGTTGTCTGTGATCTGTCGGGTTGCGTCCATCCACCAGCTACCGCCGCCGCCTGCTGTGATCGAGCGGAACAGCGACGCTCGCACCCCGTCGATCATCGCCGTGGCGAGCGCATCCGGCTGCTGGACGACAGCGTTGCGTTGATAGGCGGCCTGCACGGTGTCGTCCCCGATCCCTATCCCGAGCACGGTCGTGCCGCCGCGATCGATCGACGATGTGGTCGCGGCGAGGGCGGCGACCGAGCCGCGGGTCATCCCGTCGGCGAGCACGACGATGATTCGATGCGACACGTTGCGCGACGAGAGCCGCTCTGCAGCGTAGGCGAGGTTGAACTCATCGACGTTGGCGGCCTTGTCGAACATCGCCAACGGAGGGGCGACGAGTGGGTTCCTGCGGGTCTCTCTGACGGCTTCCCGCGGTGTGGCCGCCATCCAGAACAAGCCGGCGAGGACCTCTTCAGCGCCGCGCCATCGGTCGCTGAACCGCTTGACGAGATAGTGGTTGACGGTGAGGGTGAGTCGCTCCGCGGAACCACCCTGGGTTCGCCGGAGCGCCCCGGTCGTTCTTCCCCGGCGCTCGACATACGAGCGCTGTGTGTCGTCGGGCGCCGCAACGAACCCGCGGTTGAAGATGGCCACCTCGAACTCGATCTGTAGCTCGTCGGCGAGCCGCGCCAGCGTCCAGGCGCCGAGGATGGCGGCGGCGAGCGCCCACGGCTTCTTGCGCCCATTGGGCAGCTCGCGGGCCTGAAGCATCGATGCCGAGCCGTCTACGAGCAGGCTGACTCCGTAGGACCGCCGGTTGGGCAGATCGCGCCGCTCAAACATTCGCTCGTAGAAGCCACCGGCCAGGAGGAGCGGCGTGTACGGAGAGAGGTCACCGGCATCGAACCCGGTGCGTAGTCCCCTGCGCTGGTTGGCGAGAAACAACGGATAGAGCGCTCCGGACACCCGGCGCTGGGCAACCCCCCACTCATCGGCTGCGGCCAGCAGCATCTTGCGACCCTGGGGACCAAACCGGCTGAAGGAGTACGGGAGGTCGGTGACGATGAGTTTGCCGGATTGACCCGTTGGCAGGTACACCGTTGGGCTGGTCGCCACCTTCATCAGCTGATCGGTTGCAGGATCGCCTGCCTGATCCGCCTCCCCATGACGACCGTGCTCGGCAGAAACCGCCTGCGCCGCCTGGCGGGTCTGCTCGTACGAATCCTGGTCTGCGAGCGGCGGGGTGACCACCCTCACCGCGTCGACACTCTCGACGATTGACGACTGATCTGCCTCGCGGCCCTCGCTCCGGCCGATGGGTGCGTCGGCTGCTGCCCCCTCGGTGAGGATGCCGTGCATACGCGCCACCTCGATCAGCTGGAGCGCGACCCCACCGACCGTCCACGGATCCTCCAACTCGGGCATCGGGTCGAGGAAGGGCATGGCGTCGTCGATGGCCAGGGCAACGTGCGGAGCAGCCATCTTCTGCAACGCCTCCCGATCGAGATAGTCGCCGACGAGCAGGAAACAGGCCAGGGCGAATTGGCCGAGCGGCCTTGCTTTGGCGAACCCACCGGGGACCGCCGCCCGGTACAGGTCGGAGAGCACAGACCGGGCTCCAGGAAAGGGCGCCATGTGCTTGCGTTCCTGGCGAGCGTCCTCGATGGCGAGGAACATCGCCTGGGCGGCCGGACCGGCCACCGTGCTCAGCGCATCGAGGAGCGATACGGCCGACACCGTCGGCACGTCGTCATAGCGGTACACCTGATCGTCGTCAGCGGAGGTGGGGTCAGGCTCGGTCCACTCGTAGGTGGTCAGCTCGGCGAGCGGAGGCGGTTCTGCGGTGTTCTCCAGCGACTCTCGGTGCGCCATCCACGAGTCGGGGATCGGACGCTCCTCTTCGAAATCGGTGGCGATCAGGTGCACCGCCTCGTGCAGCGCCGAGGTGAGTGCAACCTCGGTTGGGGTCACCGGAGCCGCCCGTGCGTACGCGGCCTGAAACACTCCGGGGTCGATCACGATCTCATCGGGTGAAGCGGACGCTTGCGAACCGAGTCGCACCGTGAGCTCATCGTTGCCTGCGATCGATCGAGCGAAACGGGTCACCGCCGGTGCGACACGCTGGTAGCGGGCGACAACGGCCTCGATCACCCGATCTTCGGGTGGAAGGACCTCGCGGAGAACTGACTCATCGTGGGCGCGCATGAACAGACCATTGTAAGGGCCTGTCAAATGCGAGTAGCCAGTGGCAAGTAGCAGAACGTCGTACTTGATAGTTGCCCCGCTGGGGAGGGAGGGGCGCTTCGAGTCCGAGTCGCCAATCGCCAGTCGTGAGTCGCGGTCGGGTTTCTCCCCCCTTTGGTGTCGTGCTTGGCGATAGTGCGACGGTTGGGGTCACGGGTGGAGTTTGAGCCTGGTCACTTCTTGGTCCAGAAGGTGTCGCCGCAGTTAGGGCACTCCAGTTCCACGTCACCACCAGCCCACCAGCTTCCTTTCCGACTCCTCCCCGTGTCGCGGTAGGCAGTGACCGCCACCGGCTTCCCGCAGGCCTCGCATGGTTTGGTAGTCAGGTCCTGCCACCGGTCCCGCAGCCAATCCAGCATCACGGAGACGCCAGGTCGTTATCGGCATCCGCGAC
>SMVB01040101.1_pt1 | contig 26570 bp, 24 predicted proteins | sample 2456461 | NCBI WGS metagenome assembly SMVB01 (sample SAMN11095934, study PRJNA526329) | marine sediment metagenome | biome: Marine sediment; feature: Surficial sediment; material: Deep marine sediment; isolation source: Hadal surficial sediment | place: Pacific Ocean | collected 2014-05 | depth...
ACCGACTGTTTATGAGCAATGCCTGATAAATCTGGGCAAACCGATATTTCTGGATTCCCAAAAGCTAGAACTTGAAATCTCACTACTCAAAAGGGATGAACAAGGGTCACTCGAATGTAGGTGCCGGCTCATTACTTGCGGATCTTTATGTCGAGCACCGCCGCATGTTGGCTTGTTTAATGAAACCCATCAATAAAACTATCGACTGCTACAACCTCTGCGGCACGGCATTTTGGCCTACAGGCGGGAGTTGGTTAGAAATAGATCTGATGAAGGGACTGATTCACGTATGGGCGGCAGAGATCCGCTAAATTTCGCACGACTGCTGGGACACAGGGGGTAGAGCAACGCAGAAAGCCAAAGCTGAGGGATCTGGTAGCATCAACCAGGTGGAAGCCCACTCAATAAACGTATACTTTTGGAAAAAGAGCTTTTGTCCGACTGATACTCTCTTCAGTGTTAAGGCCTTGGTCCAATAGTGCAACACCGTGACACAGTATAGGCTCTGAATTTTGATGCGGGTCAGTGCTGAGCCAACCGTGATTCCTTTGTAGCTGTAAATCTACTGATGGTCCAACGTTATTTAGAATCTTAGATGAAAATGCTGGTACACACGGTGATTCACCAGCCAAAGACTTTTCCCAGAAAAGCATGCACATGGCAGCATGCACAGATCTTGCCTTTATCCTTCTATACACGCGAGTTGTTCTTTTCAGGGGTTTGACTATTAATTTACGCGATACGAGTACGTTTTGAGCGTTCAGCCGTGTACCGCTTCAAGTGGTTTATGAATTACAGTAAAATTCATTGCCATATGTTAAACATGCAGCTACGTATTAATCACGGTATGCGATGATGTCGAATTCTATTTTAAAATCGAGATGACTGGCAGCTTGTTCAATCTTCTGTTTCCGTTGCTTGCCGTAACGACCTTCCAGCAAGCCGTAATTGCTGCAGAAACAGTCAAGCCGGCGCCGGATGATCGTGCTCTGACCAGCCAGCAACAGGGGATGCAGGACCATCTCAATGATGCCATTCCGGCGGCCGACCGGTCACAGGAACAGAATCCCGGCCTGGAAAATCCGCGGATCGTGGTACCTGAAAATCTAGAGCAAATGCCACAGGTCGAAGTCGTCACACCAGATCACCCGCTCGCAAAAGGGATCAGGGAAGGTCAAACTTACATTGCCGATATTAAGGATGGTCTGCGGCAGCAACTGGACGATGAGCAAGATCCAGACGAATCACGGTTGCTTGAAAAAACCGACGAATTGATGCATTTCTCACGCCTGCCTCTGACCTATATCCAGGAACATGTTCCGTTCCTGACAAAAAGAAACATCATATTCTTCGGCAGGTTTGAACTGGATTATGCCAAATATACCAGCGGTGTGCTGGAAGATGACAGCGGGTTCCTAATCCGCCGTTTTCGGCTCGGCCTGGCAGGCCAGGTCCGGTTCTGGGCGGGATGGAATTACAAGCTCGAATTCGACCTGACGGATGGAGAAAACACGCTGGCCGACGCCTATCTTTCGTGGCATTCCGGTAAGTGGGGCACGATCCGGATAGGAAACCAGAAAGTCGCACAAACACTATCGGGCCAGACGTCATCTGTTTCCATTCCGTTTATGGAAAGGCCTTTGCCGGTGCTCGCTTTTACTTTGCAGCGGCGCCTCGGTGTTGGATGGGACGTGCACAGGAAGAAAATAGGCGCCAATATCACCGTGTTCGGCGTGGATCCGAACGAGGATATCGGTTCCGATGGTTACGCCGCCCGGTTTTATTACAACCCCACCAGAAGCAAGACCCATGTACTGCATATCGGTGGTTCGTGGATGCAACTCTCCACCGATGACGACGCACGGTTCGGCACCAGGCCTGAATCGCACAAGACCGATATTCGCCTGGTCGATACCGGTATTTTATCGGATGTGGGCACGGGCACGGCGCTGGGTTTCCAATTGGCCGGGGCCAGAGGGCCGGTAACGTTCAGGAGCGAATTCTACCGTACTGAATGGAGCGGTAGTGATTCCACGAACCGGCGGTTCAAGGGCTGGTATGCAGAAGCCTCCTGGTTCCTGACCGGAGAGCAGGCTCACTACCGTGAAGGCAAGTTCATCCGCCCGAACGTCATCAGCAAAAAAGGCGCCTGGGAGCTGGCCCTGCGCTTCAGTAACCTGAACCTCAACGACCAGGACGTGGAAGGCGGCAAACAAGACAATCTGGGCTTTGCTGTGAACTGGTATTCACAGACCCATTGGCGCTTGATGGGCAACCTGATCAAGGTAAAATCGGACGGCCCGTTCGGGGAGCAGAACCCGTGGATCGTGCAGTTAAGAGCGCAGTACTATTTCTGAGCTGTGCACCGTGGCGCGAAGAATGGCCGACGGCGCAGGTGGGCTGCCACCGTTCCGGTGGTGAGATCTTGAGATTTAGCCAGCCTGCTATTGCTCCGTTTCAGAGTGATCAAAAATGTGGCGCAGGGCTCCCGGTGTCAGCAGCGAGCCGGGATTTACCGTTATTTCCGGTTTGCCAATGGTTCCCGTGATGGTGTAATCCAGCGCAATGATTCCTTTCCCATCATCTCCCACCACGACATGCTTCAGCAAAGGAATTTTTCCAAGCACATTACTGATTCGGTAAAGCGGAATCACACCGCCTTTAAGGTCGAGGTCTCCATGAGCAAAGTCCATGCTTCCCCCGATGGTCATGCCAACTGAATCTCCATGGGCCCTGAGCAGTTCGGTCGAAATCTTCTTGTCAAACAGAGTCAAGTCGCCGAAAAATGAATCGATCACCAATCCTTCTGAATTCATGGTATCCACAAGCTGTTTCAAGGAAGCAAAACTAAGCACTTGCGCAACCAATGGCACATTGATCAGAGTGAACTCATCCAGATTCAACGACACGTCGATCGGCGCTTTCAACAACGCGTCGGCGCTTTTTCCCCGGATCGTGAGGTATCCACCGTTCAGGTCATGATTATCCAACGTGGTGGACATCAGAGCACCCAGGTCTTCCACCTCGATTGAGAGTGGATACTCGCCATTGGCGGCTGGCCCGAAGCGGACAATGAATTGACCGGCTGACAGTCGATTTTCGTCATCCCCGGACCCCAGTGCCGGGGGATTCTCCGGGCTGAACGAGTTTCGCCCGCTGACCCGGATGAACTGCCAGCCGGCGCCGTCATGCTTCAGCTCGATGCTCACATCTTCCAGGTGTCGCTGCGGACCGAAGAAGACTTTTTCCAAACCAGCCACATCGATCTGGAAAACGCCAGGATCGGCGTTTTCTTCATCGGTTCGATCGGTATCGGCACTGCCATCGTTTCTATCGTCATGCGCTCCGGTAGCTGGGGATAGGAATGGTTCCAGGTCCACCTGGCCGCCGACCACACTGACCCGGGTGCCTCGTTCAGGACCCCGCGACAGGCGCAAGCCATTCAGGAAGCTATTGCCCAAGCCGGCAGAATCCAGTTCAAGCGTCAATTCGGAAGTTTCCGGATCGAATACTGCTTCGCCGCTGGCAGTCAGTGTACCTGCATCGAGGCTGAAGTCTGTGATGTTAACCAAGCCGCCAGCGGCAACGCCGATGGAAACTTCCGCTTTTCCTTTCACCCCTGGTTGCTTGCTCCAGCGGAGCATGGGTATTGATAACCCACTCCTGGACAGGTCTACAACAAGCGAAGCGTCAATTGCACCCCCGGATCCCAGCGTTGTATCCACTGCAGCGGAAAAACTACCGGTGAAAAAATCTTCGACAGGGTAACCCAGTCGGGCGACATCAATCGCTGTGATTTCGGCAGCCGCTGCCTTGATTTCTGTTTCCACCGCACCGCTCTCGACTCGATTGCTGTTCCAGTCCAAGGTGATGGGAATACCGGCGAATTCCAGTGATCCCTTGATAGCCAAGCGGTTGGAGTCATTGTGTAGTTCGAGAGTTGCGTTTTCCACACTGTAATTGCGAAAGATATTCTGAACCGAGGCATGGGTCAGCCTGGCGTCCACCTGGTATTCGATTTCCGCTGGCGTCAGGCCCGATTTCAGCGGCAACTCGATGCCAAAATCCGCTGTCATGTGTCCCCCGGCTTCCGCCGAGCCGAATCCGATCACCTTTTTCAATTCAAAGGGTGGCAATTCGAGAACTGCAAGTACGTCTTCAACGCCACCTTCAAGTGTAGTTTTGAATTCCAAAGCCAGTGGACCAGTATCCAGGCCGGTGATTTGCACGCTACCCGCATTGACCGCAATTCCCTCGACCATGCCACTTTCAACTGCCAGGTCAAAACCGTGCCGGTTGAAGGTACCTGTTCCACTCACCCCGGTAGCCGGGGGCAGGGGGCGGAAAAAGAACACTGAAAGATCGGACCATGTGATCTTGCCTTCCAGCTTTGCCAGGCTAATCTTGGGGTTGTCGCCTGTCGGTAATGTTATGCCCATGCTCAGGCTGGCATGGTCTATCTCTCCGATCTTCAAATTCTCAGTCAGCCAGGTTCTGGCTCCGGTGACCAGGCCTGCTGGCCAGTAAGTGGCCAAGTTGTTGATTGCGAAATGCTCGAGATCGACTTCCAAGTCAACCGTGATGCCGTCATCGACTGATTGGGCGACACCGCTGGCATGCAAATTCAGCGCGGTTGAATCGTCTGCCCCCAGGGACAGGTTCAAGTTGGACAGGTCAAGGCTCCTGGCCGACGAATCTGCCTTAGCTTTCAGTTCAAGCGTTCTGATAAGTAGTGGATCCGGGAAGTATCGATCCAGCGATATACTTCCGGTTCCGCCAGCAACCTCCAGTTCCAGTGAATTGATGGTGTCCGGCAGTGTCATTGCGCCTGATACGCTACCGCTCAAGGTTAGGTCTACACCCTCCAGGAATTCAAGTCTCTTGGACAGGCCGGCCAGCCTGGAGGGCCGTACGCCGCTGACTTTCATGTTTGCGGTGATGTCTTTGCCACGTGCAAGCAGAGAAATTTCGAAGTTGACTCCCGACAATGCTTCCGGGCTGTCAATCGATAGGGAAAGCTCCCCTGCAATTCCATCCTCCTGTCCACGGAAAGAGAAATCGATATCGTTGGACCGCCAGTCCACATCGAGCTTCCGGTCCTCAGCCGTGAAGTCCCCCTCCAGGCTGATTAACTTCAGATAACTCAGAGGCTGCCGCGGGTCTGGTGAGGATTCAAGCACTGAGAACAAGTGTGCGATTATTTCGGTCAGATCATGAAACTCTTCGGGAAAGTCCCGGGTTTTATCCGGTTTTGAGGTTCCCGTAGCTACTTTGGCGGTTTTTTTCCCAATTTGCAACGAGCCATCCTTTTTGCGCAGCAGATGAATGCTGACACCTCTGAGTTCTATGGCAGACACGGCGATGACGCGGCTCATCAGGGCCGGTACGCTAATCGATAGATTAATTGCAGGGGCGGCGACGATCGGGGCGCCGCCTTGATCTGCAAGTGCTACATTGGTCGCTCGCAGCTGGATGTTTTTTTCCGGCCTGTTCCAGAAAAGCTCGATTCCTTCAAGCTCGATGTGGAAGCCCCCCGGCAGGTTTGAGACCGCTTTTTGGATAGCAGGAGTCAGCTTGTTAAGCTGGATGGGGCTGGAAAAAAGGCGCCCAAGGAGCAATGCCGACAAAATGACGAGTACGCCGAGTAAGCCGAGAACTGCTCGAACAACTTTTTTTAAAACCTGGCGTTTTGAATTTGGCACTTCAGCCTTGATTTAAAGCAGTTTCCCAATAATACGATAATCAATATAGCAGCTGCCGGCTGACACAGAAGTCAAAGTCGGCAGCCGTCCTTATCGCTGTTCAGAAATCGATTCCAAAGTTCCAGCCAATCACCGTTTTAACATCGCCGTCCACAAAATCAAAACTCAATTCCAGAGCATTTTTCTCGAATTCAATCCCTTCTTTGTCCTGCGCTGATACCACGCTGAGGGGTGTGAGCATGGTTAGCATCAGGACAAAGATTTTGCTTATTATGAGAATATGACCTTGAATACCCGTTTTGCGTAGAATTAATTGACCTCCCCCGCCATCACTCTCCGGTATTTCCTGCAGCTGCATTCACCTCATCCAGATGACTCCTGAGAATGTCTGCCCACTTGACCAGTACACGGTCGAAATCCGCTTTGTTCGAGACCCGGCTACCCATGTGGGCCATGCCGTAGTGACCCATCGCCTTGGCATCGATAACCCGCGCAATGATGTCGCTGGTCAGCGAGTCGTACAACTCAAGATAGAGTGTCGCCTCACCCGTGGAAGCAACAAAAGTCCTGCTCATGCCGGCCCGGCTGACATCAGGCGCGGTGACAACCAGGTTGATGATGGCCGGGCGCAGGACCAGGACGTCCTTGGCAGCGTTATCCACAACTTCATATCCGCCCTTATCTTGCAGTTCTTTGGTAAACACAACCTTGAATTCCTTGGCTACCCGCTGTTTAATAACCTCAACGTCCTTGTCCGAAACACGGCCATCCAGGCCCATGGTGGTCTGGTTGTAGTTGCGCTGCCAGTTCTTTTTGAATGCCACGTAGACATCCGTGATCGACACCTTGTCATAGCCTTCGAGTGTTTCGCCGGGCTGGAGATAGACTGCCGCGAGTTTGGTGTCTTTTTGCAGCTGCAGCCCATCGTGGGTAGTTTCTGGAAGTTTGTCTTTGGCCATAGCGGGTGCTGACAACAACGCTACCAGACCCAGGGTTAAAAGAGTTGAGCGGCAGGCTTTAACTTGAGTCAATTTACTGTTCATGCGTTATCTCTCCTTCGATACAATGATTAATGCGTTTTGCTATTCGGTTTTACTCCGAAATTTTGTCTTCCGCTCCTGTCGCCAGAGGTTTGAACCTTTCTTCGGCTAACTGGCCTGCATTCTCTTCGTCAGGTGGTGAAAAAAGTGCAGGTTCCGTCATTGTGTAACAGAAAAGCAGCCTGGTCCAGTTTCCCAGGTCCATGCGCTCGAATCCTAAGTTTTTTAAACAGGCTGCGCATATATCCCAGGCGGACGTGTGGATTTCAATATACTACTATTTGGTATCTTATGTGATAATGTAAAAATTGAGTATTATAAATTCTGTTTCGGTGGGAGAGTCGAACATGATCATCAAGCTTCAGGCCATTAGCATCGTATTTTTAGCGGTAACGAGTACACAGGTCTTTTCGCAATCGGCCGGTAGTTCGGTCTCACTGCAATACGGCAAGGTTGAAGCCGTCGAGGTAGTGCAGGCGAAGTCCAGGCATGCTCGCGGAGCCCTGCTGGGTGGCATTGGCGGAGCTGTGCTTGCTCACGGCCACCCTGGACTCGGTGCGGTGGCGGGTGGCCTGATCGGTGGCAGTATTGAAGGGCACCACACCGGAAAACAGACACTGCAGCAATATACGGTGTCCCTCACGGGCGGCGGGGCCATAGTGATTGATACCGAACAGCAAGATATTGTCGTGGGTGATTGTGTTATGGTCGAACAAGGCCAATACGCCAATATCCGGCGGGTCAGCGGCATTAACTGCCAGGTCAAACAGCAACCGGAGCACCATGTCTCGGCAGCCGACAATTGCCAAAAAGCCAAGGATGAGCTGAACAAGGCCAAGGACAACGCGGCAGTTGAAAACGCCGTGATCAAGGTCAGAACGCTTTGTGAGGACTAGATTCAGGGTAGTGCAATTGAATGACTTAATCGAGAGGAGAGAATAATGAATAAATATTTCAAAATTACTGGGGGGCTAGTTGCAATCGCCGTCCTGGCGAGCTTGGCGTATTACCAGGGCCGTATTGACCAGGCAAGCGGTGAAGATGGATCACTGCTAGTCGGAACGGCAGTGGCTGCCTCGCAGCAACTGACACCGGTCAAGGGTAGTTCTGCAACCAGGGCGTTGCCCGATCGGGGTGCCTATTTTCCGGGCACCGAAGCGCTGTCGCCTGATGAAATGCGCATCATCGCCTGCGGCACTGGCATGCCCAATGCCCGCCCGCGCCAGGCTGCCGCATGTTTTCTGGTAGAACTCGGTAATGGTGACAAGTTTATATTCGATATCGGTCTGGGCTCGGCAGAGCGCCTTTCCGCCATGCAGATTCCCTATGATTATCTCGACAAAGTATTCCTTGGTCACCTGCATGCCGATCACATTGGCGACCTCGATGCTTTATGGATTGGCGGTGTAATTTCCAACCGGCAGGTGCCTCTGCGCATCTGGGGTCCCAGCGGTGACGAGGAAAGGCTCGGTACGAAGTACATGACGGACCGGATGAGAGAAATGTATTCCTGGGACGCGGCGTCACGTCTGGGTAATGTGAATACCAAGGGATTCGAGATGGATGTAACTGAATTCGATTACAAGGCCGTGAATGAAATAATTTATCAGGAGAACGGCGTCACGATCAGAACGATCCCCGCCATTCATGCCATTGATGGGTCCGTCAGCTTTATCCTGGAATGGAACGATCTGAAGTTCTCATTCAGCAGTGACACTTACCCCAACAAGTGGTGGATGGAGTACACAAAGGACAGCGACCTGGCCATCCACGAATGTTTCGCGCCGCCATCCTTCATGGTCAACAAGCAGAGCTTCGCGGTCGGTGATGCGCTCAACGTGGCCACCCAAGTGCACACCTCTCCGGCTATGTTCGGCAAGGTCATGGCCACTATCAAGCCCCGTATGGCCGTTGGTTACCACGTATTCGTTGACTATGACACGCAGCCCCAGATCATGAAAGAAATTCGCCAGACTTATGATGGTCCGGTTGAACTGGCCATCGACTACATGGTATTTAATGTCACTAAGGACGATATCAAGGTGCGCATGGCGGTCATTGACGAAGCCGTCTGGCCCCAGCCCTCGATTTATCCACCACAGGCCGCGGATCCCAGCAAGCGGGTTGGGTTTTCCAAATACATATTTGACGGAAGGGTCGTATTTGAAGACGTGATTAAGTTCTATTACGACCAGACCAACGAGATGTTCGGCACCGACTTCGAGCCGCCCAAGTAATAAGTCAGGGTACTTGGTCCGGACGAGGCGTTGCCGGCGGCTCCGGATCAACGGGAGTCGATCGAATGCCTTGAACATGACATTGAAACGTCCGCCATCATCAGGGCGTAGGCGAACATTAACCGCCAGACAAAAGGGGGTAGGTTTCTCATTATTCCTGCGATGGTGCGGCAATTTCCAGTCGCTGCTATCGACAGCGACGTCCCGTTTGTTTGAATCGCGTTACCAGTTGAACGTCACTGCGAGTACTGGGCCGTCGTAAGTCATGTCGACCTCGCCCTGCCAGTCAGTCTTATCTATTTTGAGGTCGAGTTCAAAAAACTGGTACGACAAGTCAAAACCGACGTGGCGGAAAGCCTGGTAGTTGATCCCGACATTGGTGTTCCAGAGCGTACCTTCGTAATCACCAATAGTGGCACTTATCCAGTCCACCCGGGCGTGAATCAGCCAATTCCTTGAGGGAGAAAAATTGTACCAGGCGCCTATGTTGGGCAGGGGCTGGCTGTTTTCTGCATCAGCGCGACGAAATTCGGTGGATTCATCATCTATCTTGATGTCACCTTCGATAAAAACACTCATATCCAGGTTATGGAGTCCGAGGCCTATGCCAAAATCATGCTGCTGGTTTTTAACAAAACTACGGCCAATGAACACACGGGTGACGGCCAGGTCCACACCGGCTCCGACAAATGTCCCCTCGCGGAATATAACGTCTTGCCACTCTACGTCCTCGGTTAATACCGCTTCGCCGCTTGCGTCGTTATTGAAGTACTGCCCCCATAATGACCACTTTCTATTCTTGCCGAATTTCCAGCGCATTTGGGCATTGACTAAAGTCGAACTGTGATCGACGCCAAGGTTGTCATCAAAATCGATTTCGTCCTCGATGGGGTCGTCAATAAGGCCTGTAGCTGAAATTTTGAAGGCATTGTCTGACTTGAAAGCACCCAGCATGACAGTGAAGTTATCCGTAAGCGACGGGTGATATTCGAGTCCTGGGCCAGCACAGTGCCGGAAAACAGCCCTGCGACGATGCTGGACAAACACAAGCTCATTCCCCTTTTCATTATTTATTCTCCAAAAAACGGCATTTCAGGCGGGTTGCCCGCCTACTATTTGTGTAAAGGAACGATAAAGGAAAAATTCCATGAATTCCACCGCTATTGAGCAACCCGTCATGCTAGCTATTTACCCTGCTCTTTGCGCAACCCTCTGAATTTGCCACCCGCGACTGAATTCGCCCCTGCCACGCCTCTATTTCAAGTCAATTCCTTCGTGGACTGATCAAGGAAACTAGATAGCGGCTTCGGGTAGCGATTTCAACCGGTCGACGCAACACCTAAACTCTTCACGTAGAGATGGAGGTGATGCAAATGAAGTACCGAACGAGGATCTTTTACACCGAAGCTTACAAAGCGCTGATGTGGGATCGCTGGCGCAGATGGATGGGGTCAGAGCCAGTGCCAGAGTAAATGGTTGAAAGCGTGGCTAACTCCGGCACTTGACTCTGATCCCATTCTTCTTGCTAGAAGTATATATCCACACGATTCGCGGTGATCGTGAACGGGCCATTGCCAGTCTGCGGGAAGCGATCGACGCCGGCTGGAAACTCACCAACCTCACCCCCGACTTCTACTGGTGGCATCTTGGCAGAGACTGGAAACTGGAAACCCTGCATCAGGAGCCGGAATTCATCACCCTGCTAAATGACCTGGAGGCAGACATTGCCACCCAGCGCCAGTGGTATGAGGAGAACAAGGACAAGCCGATTTTCTGAGGCAAACTATCGAGCTCGGGCTGTCCTGGCGCAGAGTTATGGGAAATTGGAATATTTGGATGCAAATTAACAAATGAAGAGTATTGGCCAGAGCCGCCCTGCTCGTTCGTTTATTGCAAAGTTGTCCCGGCATCGTATAATGAAATCTACAATTGATTAATCGTTCCAAATCTGAAATACACGTGTAGAGACAACTTGAAATTCGCCCCACTGAATGATCAAATACCTTCACACTCGCAGGCGCAACTAAACAAGGAAGATGCTATGAAAATGCACTTAAATATCCTCACAAAATCCGTGTTTGTTATCGTTTGTATACTTTCAATCAATACTGTTTCTGCGGATGATGAGCTCCCTGAAACAACTTTTGATGGCCTGGTTCGGGTCAAAGACAGCACAGTAGACATGTCTTTTGTTTTACCCGGTTCAGATCTGAGTGGTTACAACAAAGTAATGATCCTGAGAGCCCACATCGCGTTTAGAAAAAATTGGCAACGGGATCAAAACCAGTCAATAACCGGCGGACGACGAGTAAGCGATGAAGACATGGCAAGGATTATCGGACGAGGCGAGGTCCTGTTCGGACAAGCTTTTATCGATGTGCTGGAAGAGAATGGTTACCCTGTTGTCAGTTCGGCAGGCTCAGATGTGCTATTGGTACGCCCGGCAATCATAAACCTTGATATCGCCGAGCCTCAAACACAGTCAGCGTCTCGTACGCGCACATTCTCAGCCAATTCCACCCGGGCAACTCTTTTTATTGAATTATCTGATTCAGTAACCGGACAAATTCTGGTTCGAGCCTCCGATGAAAAAGCGACCAGAAGTGACAGTGTCAGGTGGTCCATGGCCAGGAGTTCAGTAAGCAGTTCTGACGACGCTACCAAGGCGTTTAGATACTGGGCAAAGCTGCTGGTTGATGCCCTGAACGACGCCAAGGAGAACGCTGTCGAATAAGGCGTTTACCGCCGGTGTTCCGGCCGTAGCTCTAATCCTCGCCACCATGTGGGCCGTCAGCCTGCCTCAACCGGCACTATTCGCCGCGGGCTGCCAGCTGGGTCTAAGGCATTACAATCCTGACGGCAATGCCGACAGCTGCATGGCGGTACGTAACCATTTTTCAGCTCAAGGAAACTGGCTGGGCTTGCAGTCGCTGCACCGTGCGAAAAATTCAGCTGTAACAGGAAAAATCCGGTATTATTCTGCGGCGAATTGGATCGGAAGCGATTCAATTGATCGCTGCAAAATTAAAACGGAAAAACTGAATATCACATGGGCTTTATCAGCTACAAACAATTATGGGATAGCAAGGCGGGTTCACAAGCAGATGCACTGATTGCCGTTGACGGCAGTTCCGATGAATCCATAGTGCGAAGTAACGGCCAGTTCACCGCCGGGCAGGTCCGCAGCGCTCTGGATATCAAGGCAGGTGATCATGTGCTTGAATTGGGATGCGGCGTGGCCCGCATTGGCCGGGAATTGGCCCCCATCTGCGCACATTGGACCGGGGTTGATATTTCCGGAAATATGATCGAGCGAGCGGCAGAGCGTATTGCCCATCTGAATAATGTCAGCCTCTACTGCCTGGATCACAACAGCCTGGAAATGATCCCGGACGACAGCATCGATAAGGCATACTCGATTGCCGTGATGTGCCATATGGATAAAGAAGATCTGTATCTGTATCTGGAAGAACTGAAGCGGGTGGTCAAGCCGGATGGCATGATTTTTATTGAGACCTGGAATCTTGCTCATCCGGTAGGCTGGAAGCGATGGGAATATGAAGTGCGGTACTGGTCCCGCAGCGACCAAAGCATACGCAAGGATGTCTCCCGCAACCAGTTTTGCACGCCGGACGAATTTGAACTTTATCAGCGCCAGGCGGGCTTTGAAGTCATTCGTAGTTTCAGCGACTCTCCCTGGGTGCAGAGTATCGCCACAGCTTCCAAAGAAGCAGAGTGGATTGAAAAACAGGCCCGCCGAATAGAAAAAAATAAATCCGAGATCGCTTACTCTGTATTGTTCGGTGAAATGTTCGAAAAAACCATTGCGGTAATTTTTGGTGTCATCCATCCGCGAGAAGCCATCGCGTTCTGCGATCAACACCCGGATACGGCTGAAACAGATTTATACCGCCCCTTTGTCCTGGGGATTTGGCGCGGCAATACGGAGCAATGGGGTGAGGTCGAAAACTAAAACTCCTGGGGAGAAGGGCCAGGTTCTTCAGCCGTGTCTGTAGTCACCGTTCCGGTTTCTCCAGGCGGACCCAGGTAGCGGTCCAGCCAGGCTAGAATTTCCGCAATGTAATCACTTTTGGGCGGAATGTGATCCGTCTCGTAGACTTTCATCACCTTGTGCTCGTCCGCGCTGCCAAGCCGTTCGGGAAACTCGGCGCCTGCGCTGATGCCCTCGTCGTACCACAAGTTGATACCCTGATCGTGAAGCCACCGGATTTCAGGATAAACGATATTTTTGTCGGCGTGAGCATAGCAAACGAACACATACTGTTCGTCTCCATCGTAAGCTGGAAAAGGCTTGTCCAATTTACCTCTCTCGCGGCAAAACCATGAGTGTAACCCTGGAACGCTTTGTCATTTTGCCACAGAATCGTCGCAATCTGATATGGCGGCCGTTTTACGGAAATTATTTTCAGTAAATTTTCTTTGTGTGATATCTATCGCCCGCAATCTGGCTCCTACATAATAGGCTGATGAGAAATCAGGAAAAGTCTATCCAATATGAATACGACTTCGCCCCCGAAACGGGTGAAGCCATGGATATCCTTCCCGGCCTCAAATGGCTGCGATTGCCCTTGCCCTTTCTGCTGGGCCACATCAACGTATGGCTACTGCGCGACGGTGATGGCTGGGCTATCGTCGACACCGGTATTTTCACCAATACAACGCAGGAAGTTTGGGAAAACGTCTTCAGCACTTATCTGGAAAATGCCCCCATCACCCGGGTATTGGTCACTCACATGCATCCCGATCACGTGGGCTGTGCCGGCTGGCTATGTGAACGATTCGATATCGAGTTGTGCATGCCCCGCGAAGAATACTTATTGTGCCGTATCCTGGTGACAGACACCGGTGTGCCGGCTCCGGAAGAAGGTCGAAGGTTTTACCGGGCAGCTGGATTTTCTGAGGAAAACATGGGTCGTTATATCGAACTGTTTGGCCGGTTCGGAACATTTGTCTCTGCCCTACCCCAGTCTTACCGTCGTCTGTATGCCGGCCTCGCTTTCCACATGGGTGATCACGAGTGGCAGGTCATCATCGGCACCGGCCATTCTCCTGAGCACGCCTGTCTGTTTTGCCCCGAGCTGAATGTCTTGATCTCCGGGGACCAGATCCTGCCTACAATCTCATCCAACGTCAGTGTCTTTCCTACCGAACCGGCCGCGAATCCGCTGGCTGACTGGTTTGAATCACTGCACAGGCTGAAAACTCTGCTACCGAACGATGTACTGGTCCTTCCGTCTCACGGCAAACCATTCAGAGGTGCTGCTATCCGCCTGAATGAACTGATACTCGAGCATGAAACCGGATTGAAGAAACTAAGAAAGCTCTGTCAAAAACCAAAACGGACCGTGGATGTATTTGATGCGTTGTTCAAAAGCAGGATCACCGGTAACAATCTGATTATGGCTACAGGTGAAGCTGTGGCGCATTTACACTACCTTTGCTATCGGAATGAAATGGAATTTAATACGGACGAAGCTGGAATCAGCTGGTACCGTACCCTCCCGTCCTGAAACCACCCGTATTTACTCCAGCTTTTACCCTCCTGCTACACCGGTTGGTAATGCAAGCTACTTCTCGAGCTACTCATCGCTCTACATAGGTCAGTCAGCCGATCCGTCCGGCACAAGACCGAATGCAGCACGGGCGCGCATGAAACCAGAATAATATATTCACTGATATGCAATTGTCTTTTCCTGACAAGCCAATGTCGCCGGCTTTCTCTAAAGTACGCCTGTGTACACGGTTTTCTCTCCTACCAACGTGTGCATTTTCCGGGGGGCAAAAGGATTGCCCCCCCTTTTTTTCTCACATAGAGGCGTTCGAAATGCAGCACAATACAGCTGAAGCAACCTGGAAAAACCGAAATGAACTCCGGGAGTTTATCCTCGCCCTGGCGCTTTGTGCTGTGTTGTTTCTAACCGTGCTTTAGCGGTATGTAACGCTAATTCTCACGATGCACGTGGCCACGGTGAATAAGACTGTGGATGATGGTTCCTATGATCAAGGCCTGAATCATCGTCACAATTTGCGCCCCCGCAAAAGGCAGGACACGTTCTGAGAATTCATAGCCCAGGAGGGTCGCCCCTGCCAGTGAGAACAAGGTCAGCCAGGCCATGCGTTTCCCGAAAACTGGCTGAATGATCATCCACAGCATAAGGCCAACCCCAAAACGATGCAGAATGATGACGGTAGCCAGTCCGGTGCCTGCGCCCAGTTTACTTCCCGCCAAGCCAGCACCATCAAGCAAAGCGTGTAAAAGCAAGCCGGCCAACGCCAGGTACAGACTGAGCATGTGAAATGTTTCAGCAGCACGCGTGACGATTTTTTCAAGCAGGCCGGGCAAAGCATATCCGGTCAGAACCAGGGCCAGGGCCGTCCAGCCGAGTGGTTCGATAATTTCTGGAATCAGGAACACGCTGATAATAATCACCAACAGGATGACAATAGTCCGGTCAAGCGTCCTGGCAAACCACCCTCCTTGCTGGATCCATTGGTAAAGCAGTGGTCCTGCGAACAACAATAAGAGGGAAAGCAATAGCATTTAATCTCCAAACTTCATTTCAAGACAGCTAATTCAATCACGCATAGTGCACGAATTTCATGAACTCAAGCAACAATTCCGGTAAATGTGTACTTTGCGGGTTAATATGCTCAAGGTCGCTTGCATTTGCTGCGGCCTGCTTAGCTGATAAAATGTTTATCCTTCTCCCCGCCTTGACGGAGTACTGGTGGATACTTCCAACATAGAGGCCATGATTACCACACAGTGTGATGAACCGCACTGTCTGACCGAGCTTCACGATCTGCTGGCAGTCGTAGCCGAGCGCCAGGGTAAATCAGCTCAGATAGAGGATCTTGAGCACGGTGCCCGTTTTATTATGAGTTATATCAAACAGGTGCCCTACATGATGAAGGTGGCATGGACAGCCGCCTGTAACGTCGGCTTGGAAGTCGAAATGGGGCAGATTCTGGACATGGTCCAGTCCTACTGGCTGGAAGGTGATGATATTATTCCCGACGACCTGGGTGTGATCGGACTGCTGGACGACGCCTATTGTTCATTGAGTTCATTGCAGGCTGTATCGGATCATTTCCAGCTACAGACAGGAAAGTACCTGTTCCCGGACAACCTCAGTTCGGCCAACAAGGCCATGCAAAAAATTATCGGCGAACCTTACGCTACGGACCTCGACAGGATCGTACTCACGACCATGCAACAGACCGGGCTGATCGAGGCCATGAAATCGTTTGCCAGCGAAGAAAAACAACTTAATTTTTCAAACAACAGCACGATCTGGAATCACGGGCCCGTCGGAAACATGGAAATTGCTGACCTGGCCGGGCTTGGTCTGGACGAAGATTGAAATTACAGCGTTCCAGTCGCTCCACAAAAATTGTTTTTAAGCTGAAGCTACGGTTGCAAAAGCCCTGCGGGTCAGATTTTCTCTTCCGGTTTCCGTGACCACCACGTTATCTTCGATTCTAATACCCCCATACGCTTTCAGCGCTTCTATCCGATCCCAGTTCACTGCTGAGGCATCCTTGTTTTCCTTCCATTGTTGCAGAAGCGGTTCAATGAAGTAGAGCCCGGGCTCTATGGTAAGCACGTTGCTTTCCTCCAGAATTCGAGTCAGGCGCAAAAAAGGATGCCCTTCGGGTCGAGGTATGGCCCGTCCATTATTGTCTGTCAATCCAGACACATCGTGTGTTTGCAGGCCGATAAAGTGGCCCAGTCCATGCGGATAGAAAACGCCGCTTAGGCCGGATTCAACCGCATCCTCTGCCGTAATGCGAATCAATCCGGATGATGCAAGGATTTCCGCAATTTTGAGATGCGCCAGTAAATGAAGGTCCCGATAATCCAAACCGGCCCGCACCGTCTCAACCAAGCCCAGCTGCATTGATTCCATTGCCGTGACCAGTTCATCAAAACCATCTTCCGCCTGAGCAGAACTGTGGGCAACATAGGTACGAGTGATATCAGAGGCATACGCGTTAACAGTGCAACCGGCATCGATCAGGAATGACCGTACCTTGTCAGGAGTTCTGGTATCCCGACCCTGGTAATGCAAAACCGATCCATGTGTATTTAGTGCAACAATACTGTTGTAAGGAAGTTGTGCGTCCGTTTGGTGACAGGCTCTGAGATACCTTTGATGTATCCTCAATTCACTTTCACCGTCACGGAATGCTTGTTCCGCTTCCAGGTGTGCCCTGGCGGCCAATCTGCTCGCTTCTTGCATGCAGCTGACTTCATACGGTGTCTTACGTGTTCGTTCCACATTAAGACGGCTGAGTAGCCCCTCAGGATTTATCTGCTCTCTCTCAAAGGTACCCGCAAGCGAAGGGGCGTCCCCGATGGCGGCAACATCCCGCAAACCATGAGGTAATCCCTGTAGTTTATTGACAAGAGCCCCGCTCCATCCTTCTGCCTCGCTTACAAGCTGAACATCAAAATGGTCGGCCCACCAGGGCTCCGGATCAGCTGGTGGCTGATACCAGAAATCTTCAGCCTGATAATAAAATATGCAGGGCTTTTTACCTGGCCGCACCCACAATGCGCAGTCGTGATGACGGGTCAGAGGCAGCCAGGCGAGAAAGTGTGGATTGGGACGAAAAGTGTATTCATAATCGTCCAGAAAACTGATCAGTGGTGTGCCGGAGTGCACCAGGACTGCCTGCGTGTTTTCCGAATCCAATGCAGCTGCCCAGCGACTTTGCATCTCAGCAATATGTGCAGCGTAATAATCAATGTATTCTTTGCTCATGAATCGTATCCATTGGTAAAATAAACAAATTGACGAATTACCCACAAAGTTATATGCGGCAGAAAATGCCTGTCGAAATTTTCGTGCAATGGCGAACTTTAGACCCAGCAAACGAGTAAGGCAAATTGACCATCCGTCTCTACAATACGCTAACGCGTAAAAAGCAGGATTTTATACCCATCAACGCTGACCGCGTGACGATGTATGTCTGTGGCCCGACGGTCTATAACTTTGCCCATATCGGCAACGCCCGCCCGGCGGTAATTTTCGACTTGCTGTACCGTTTACTGGCAATTCATTACAAGCAAGTCATATACGCACGCAATATCACCGACGTTGACGATAAAATCATCGCTGTGGCTGCCGAACAAAATCTGCCGATCAGTGAAATCTCATCGTACTATACGGACGCTTATCATTCAGATATGGCAGCCATTGGTGTTGGAACACCTACCATTGAACCACGAGCCACCGATCACATTGAACAAATGATCGGCATGATTCAGAGGCTGCTCGATACCGGCCACGCGTATGAGGCCAAAGGCCATGTGCTGTTTGACATCGAATCATTTGAAAACTATGGCGCCCTGTCCCACAGGGAAATAGGCGCAATGATAGCGGGTTCCCGGGTAGAAGTAGCGACATTCAAGAAAAATTCCGGGGACTTTGTATTATGGAAACCGTCCGAGGATCCACAACCGGGCTGGGATAGCCCCTGGGGTTGGGGGCGGCCTGGCTGGCATCTGGAGTGCTCTGCGATGTCTGAAGCTCACCTGGGCGAAACCATTGACATCCACGGCGGCGGCCAGGACCTTGTTTTTCCCCACCATGAAAACGAAATCGCCCAAAGTGAATGTGCTCATGGCGGTAAAGCGTATGCACGTTACTGGCTCCACAACGGTTTTGTCACGGTTGAGAAACGCAAGATGTCCAAGTCCCTGGGCAACAGCCTGACGGTGCATGAGTTGTTAAAATCCCACCCGGGTGAAGTGCTGCGCTACCTGCTTTTGGGAGCCCATTACCGGCAACCACTGGATTGGTCAGACAAGGAACTGGACAGGGCACGTCGCACGCTGGACCGGATATATTGCGTATTGCGCACTGCTGATGAACAATATGGGCCGTTCCAGGCCCACCGCTTACCAGGCAGGTTGCTGCTGGATGCCCTGGAGGACGATCTGAACACTCCAGTGGCGTTGGCTGAGTTCAACCGTGTAGCCCGCGAACTTGCCAAGGCTGATAACCAGGAACGGGCACAGGAGCTTGCTGGCGAACTGCTGGCCGATGCGCAATTGATCGGTCTGCTTCAACTGTCCCTGGATGCCTGGTTTGGTGCACACGAGTGTGACCCGGAAAACGAAGCCATTGAGGCCTTGATCGAACAACGCATGCAGGCCAGATCCAACAAGGATTTCGCCACTGCGGATGCAATCCGTGATCGCCTTACGGCCATGGGAATCGTACTGGAAGATACCGGCGGTAATTCACGCTGGCGTCGAGTATACTAGGCCCTGACATGCATGACCCAAAATCAAGTCAGGATGAAATCATCAACTCATTCAACTTTTTCAGCGAGTGGCTGGACCGCTACCAGTACCTGATCGACCTGGGAAGAAAACTCCCTGCCCTGAGTGATACCGAGAAAACCGATGACAAGCTGCTTTCTGGTTGCCAGTCGCAAGTCTGGTTATTGCTCGAGGGTGATGCCTCAGAGGTTTCCATCCGCGCCAACAGCGATGCCGCAATTGTTGCGGGCCTGATCGCCTTACTGATCGAGGTATATTCAGGCTGTACGGCACAACAAATCGTCAACACAGAGCCGTATTTCATTGAGGAAATCGGGCTTAGCGATCACCTTTCCGCCACCCGCGCCAACGGCCTCCATGCCATGCTGGCTGCCATCAAGGGCCATGCCCGGGCGTTACTCACAAGTTAGTCACTCTTCTGCTGAGCTCAGGTTCGGGAAACCGACCCCGAGTCTGAAATAAAAAAACCCCGCCGGAGCGGGGTTTTTCTTCTCATCAGATCGAAGCTCAGCGATCGAGTACGATCAACTCGACGCGGCGATTCTCTGCACGTCCATCTTCTGTGTCATTACTGGCGATCGGCATTGACTCACCGTACCCGCGTGCGCTCAGCTTACTAGCCTTTACGCCTTTGCTGGTCAGATAGTCTCTCACCGAATTGGCGCGACGTTCAGACAAGCCCTGATTGTAGTTCTCAGAACCAACACTGTCTGTGTGTCCGGCAACCTCGACCACGACACGCTCATGTTTTTGCAACAGAGCAGCAGCCTCGTTAAGCACGGCCATACCTTCAGGCCTCAGAGTTGCCTTGTCAAAATTAAAGTTTACACCATCGAGTTCGATCACAGCTTCCACTTCACAACCATCAAGATCAACCACGGCGCCGGGGCGTGTATTCGGGCACTTGTCGTGCTCATTCAACACACCGTCACCATCAAGGTCAGGATTTGGCGGTGGGGGTGGCGGCGGTGGTGGGGGTGGCGGTGGCGGCGGTGTTGGCTCAGTTCCACCAAAATCGAAGCTGAGGGCTACACTGTATATGAGGTCGTCAAATTTGCTGGTTGATGCCAGGCTGTTACTGTCATGGTCTGCTCTCCACAATACCTGAAAGCGCCCCGACCAATGCTTGGACATCTTGCCATGTAAACCAAGGCCCAGGCTGGTCGACAAGTTACTGCCTTCATCCAATACGCTGCCATGACTGGTTGAACCGAATCCAGCAGCAACGAAAGGACGAAAGCTACCCTGCCCGAAGAAGTAGCGACCCATCAGCCCTACAGTGGTTAATCGCCATTTGTTGTAGGTCGCACCTGGCACTGCTGTAGCATAATTTGCATAGACACCCTCGAATTGATCCCATTCCAGGTCCAGGCTTAGGTTATTGCCAAAGAATCGGCCAAAACCAACCCCCCACCAGATATGGTCATCCCCCACGTCACGACTGCTGTCCGTTTTCATTCCACCAAATTGACCTGTCACGTGCCAGGGTTGATCACCATCGGCATACAATGTCGCGGAAGAAAGAGCCAAACCTACTGTCGTTAAACTTGTTATTAAAATTGATTTTTTCACGTAACGCCCCTCCTGCTCATAGCATTACTTTGTAATATTACTGCTGATAAACGGCAGTGCCTTCATACCGGGGGTAATGATACGGGATTTTAGATAAAATTATTAATTTATTGTTAATAAACTAAGAAAAAAATTCAATACCCATGCCAGACATCAAATTTCCGGATCAAATCGAGTTCGATCCGGCCAAAAATCCACCTGCTTTACCGGGAATCTCCCAACTGGCGCTGGCGTAATTCCCAGCGTTCCTGGGCATCCAAACAAAGGGTTGCTATTGGACGTGCATCCAGCCTGGCCAGCCCTATTTGCTCGCCGGTTTCTTCACAGTAACCATAGTCACCATCATCCAGATTGATCAGGGCCTTGTCGATTTTATTAATCAACTTGCGATAGCGATCCCGCGTACGCAACTCAAGGCTGTTTTCAGTTTCCCGTGTCGCCCGCTCCGCCTCATCGCCCACATCCCGAACTTCCCGTTGCAGGTTGTTGATGGTTTCGCGTGATTCCTCGACCAGTTCTTCGCGCCAGCTGGTCAGTTTCAGACGGAAGTATTCCAGGTGGTTCTGACACATGTATTCTTCTTTCTTTAAGGGCTTGTACCCTTTCTTCAGTACAACGGTATTTGTTGACATCGTGGTATGCTACTCCTTTATGCATTGACTGGGCCAATTTGTATATCTCTTTGTTTTTTAAAGATTATTATGAAATGTTGCAAATCATCCCAGAAAGAAATTTGTGTGTTATAGCTGAACTGGCGCCTGACAGCAAGCTTTCTGTGCATTTTTATCGCGCCCGCCGGCTCGGCGACAGATAATGGGACGCTTGCTTCAATGGATGATCCGGGCTTATCAGCTGTTGCTGAGCCCCTTTTTGCGAAACCATTGCCGTTTCACACCCAGTTGTTCACACTATGCTTCCGAGGCCATTGAGACTCACGGCACAGTGCGTGGAAGTTGGCTGGCCATCAAGCGAATTTCACGCTGCCACCCTTTTTGCGAGGGTGGACATGACCCGGTTCCCTGAGGCTTAAAAATAGCCAGATATCCGGCACAGTAAACAGGCCTTACATGACAGAAAAATTGCTTATAAAAAATGCCCGACTGGTAAATGAGGGGCAAATAACCGCTGCCGATGTACTCATCCACAAGGGACGCATCGCAAAGATAGACGGCTCAATCAGCGCGGGCAACGGCGTGTTCGTGCTGGATGCAAACGGCGCGCACCTCTTTCCGGGAATGATCGACGACCAGGTGCATTTTCGTGAACCCGGCCTGACTCACAAAGCTGGAATCTGGTCCGAGTCCAGGGCAGCTGTGGCCGGCGGCATCACCAGTTTCATGGAAATGCCCAATACCTTGCCACCGACGTTGACACTTCAAACCCTTGAGGACAAGTACACAATTGCCGCAAGCAAGTCACTGGCAAATTACGCATTTTACCTGGGCGCAAGCAATGACAATCTGGACGTAATCCGTTCACTGCCTCCAGGTGCTGCCTGTGGTATCAAAGTGTTCATGGGGGCATCGACCGGCAACATGTTGGTGGACGATGACAAAACCCTGGCGGGGATATTTCGCGATGCCCCTATTCTGATTGCCACGCATTGCGAGTCTACGCCGCTGATCAATAAAAACCTTGAAGTTGCGCTGGAACGATACGGGCGTGAAATCCCGGTGACAGAACACCCCCGTATCCGTGATGCTGAGGCTTGCTACCAGTCATCCAGGAAAGCCACCGAACTGGCAAAAGAACACGACGCACAGCTTCACATACTCCACCTCTCAACGGCCAGGGAAATGGAACTTTTTGCAGCCGGGCCGATCGAGGGTAAAAACATTACTGCCGAAGTTTGTATCCATTTCCTGCACTTCAACAGCAATGACTATGCTCGCCTCGGTAACCGCATCAAGTGCAATCCGGCGATTAAATCACCAGGGGATCAACAAGCCCTGCTCAAGGCCCTGAAAGACGACAGGCTGGATATTATCGCCACGGACCATGCACCTCACACCATTGAAGAAAAAGCCGATAGCGACTACCTGGTAGCGCCTGCAGGCCTGCCCCTGGTGCAGGACGCGCTTCTGGCAACGCTTGAGCTTTGCCACGATGGCATTCTTGATATGACGGAGATCGTCAGGAAAACAGCCCACAACGTCGCCACTCGTTTTGGAGTAGTAGACCGGGGCTTCATTCGTGAGGGTTACTGGGCTGATCTTGTACTGCTTGATATGCAGCACGAAACACCGGTGACGCAGGAACGCGTGTTGTCCAAATGTGGCTGGAGCCCATTTGAGGGCAGGACTTTCCGTTCCCGGATCGTCAGTACGCTGGTCAACGGTCGGCTCGCCTGGCACGAAAACAGAATCGTGGAGCACAACTCTGCTGCGAGGCTGAATTTCACTCACCGGTATTAAAAGCCCGGGTCAGGTTCTTGAATCTGACCTCAGCTGTGGCCTGCTCTTGAAATTGCGTCCCGCCGGGGTGAATTAAATGAAAAATTGAAGTAACCTGCTGTGGTCTGACCGCAGCAACCACCAAAACAGGAACAGCTCATGGGATTTCTCGAAGGAAAACGTGCACTCGTAGTGGGAGTGGCAAGCCCGCGCTCCATTGCATGGGGCATTGCCGAGGCGATGTTTGCACAAGGTGCTGAACTCGCCTTTACGTATCAGAACGACCGGCTGAAAACCCGGGTTGAAAAAATCGCTACGGATACAAATTCGAAAATCATCATCCCCTGTGATGTTGCGCATGACGACGACATCGACAATGTTTTCACGCAATTACGCAAGCACTGGGACTACTTTGACATTCTGATCCACTCGGTCGGTTTCGCTCCCCGGGAGCAACTGGTTGGAGACTACATTGACGCCATCACCCGTGAAGGCTTCCAGATTGCTCACGACATCAGCTCCTACAGCTTTGCGGCCCTTGCGAAAGCCGGGCTCAACATGATGGAAGGCAGGGATGGTGCCTTGTTGACACTGACCTATATGGGTTCTGTACGGGCCATGCCCAGTTACAACGTCATGGGCCTGGCAAAAGCCAGTCTGGAGGCTAACATGCGTTACCTGGCACAGAGTCTCGGGCCAAAGGGAATCCGCGTGAATGCCATTTCTGCAGGACCGGTCAAAACACTTGCCGCCGCAGGCATAGCCGATTTCCGTAAAATGATGACTCATGTCGAGGCAACCGCACCCCTGAGACGAAACATTACTCCCAGAGAAGTGGGCGATGTCGCTGCCTTCCTGTGTTCCGACCTTGCATCGGGAATCACCGGCGAAATTACGTTCGTTGATTCGGGCTACAACATCCTGGGCATGGCCGAATTATCCATGAGCTGAAGATACAACCGTTCAGCTTGATGTTTTGTCCGCTGAGGGCTCAGAATTTTTTTACAGCCTGTCCTCGTACACTCGAATTTCGGACTGACTGCGCAGCATTCTCAGGAAACTGTATGCCTCGTTGTTACCGCTAGCATTACTGATACGCCGCTTGTAGCTCTGAGCTTTTAATACGTCTTCATCAGACAACACGCCGTCCGTGACACTTTGCAACTGAACGACAGCATAGCCGTCAGAGAGTTTTAACACCTCATTTACCGGGCCATCTTGCGCGGGAGAATCCATCAGAAAAAGGTCCTTTAACAGGTCTCTCTGCACATCCGTACTGGTCCGGGTTGCGGCTTCAACGGCAAGCACTTCCAGATCGTTTTCTTCAGCCAGCACAGAAATATCTGCACCGCCGCTCAACTGAAGCAGAATCCCATCTGCCCTGAGCTGTGCAGCATCCATGGCACGCTGGCTACGCACGTTCTGCACAACCAGATCCCTGACTTCATCAAGGGGCATTAATTCTTCAGGAAAATGCTCCTGCAAGCGGATCATGACCAGGTGGTTTTCATCCAGGTCAACCGGGTCACTCACTACGCCCTGTAGCATCACCAGGTCTGAAAACGAAGCCTTGAGCACCCCCGGATTGCTTGAAATACCCTCTCCGCCTGCCCGTCCAAATGGACCAACCTGTTGGATGTCCAGGCCCAGTTCCTCGGCGGCCGCTTCCAGCGTGGTTGGATCTTCATAAATGATGTCGACCAAACGATCAGCCTGTTCCAAAAAGCGGCGCTCATCCTTTTCTGCCTGGTACTCAGCAAGAATCGTGGGGCGGGCTTCCTCAAAAGTCATGCCCTCGGCTGGGCGGATTTCACGAAGATAGATAACGTGCCAACCAAAGCCGGATTGCACAGGCTCCGAAACCGGGTTCTCCAGGGTCAATTCATACAAGGCGTCCTCAAACGCCCGAACCATAAAACCCGGTTCGACCCAACCCAGGTCTCCCCCATTGGGTGCTGATCCGGTGTCTTCAGAATGACCACTGGCCAGACTGCTAAAGTCTTCGCCGCCCTTTGCACGTACGACAAGATCCGCAGCCCGTTCACGGGCGCTCTCAATATCGAGTTCCGCTGCCTGGGTATCAACTTCGATAAGAATATGAGAAGCCAACCGGGATTCGGGTGTTATGAATCGTGACTCCTGCTCCTCGAATAAAGCCATTAATTGTTCGTCATCGGGCGCAACATCCCCGCCCAGTGTGGCCGCGTCCAGTTCAAGGTATTCGATGACAATGCGCTCTTCTGACCTGTAATCATCGGCATGTGATTCATACCAGGCCAAGATGGCTTCTTCTTCAATTTCTGAGCTTTTTTGCACTCCCCCGGTTTCAAGCAGCGAATTGTCCGCCCGTTCCGGTGATTCCCCGGCTGCAGAAGTTTCTGCTTCCGGGTCTTCGGAGATAAAAAGCTGTGCCGGCACCAGGATGGCGCTAAATGCCCTTTGCTGATCCTGCATTTGTACATAGCCATCAAGCTCCAAATTGGTGCTGATCGCACTGCTGGCGATAGCCGTTTGGAACTGACTCATGATGATGTCCGCACGCATGTCGTTTTCAAATTGCTTGGGTGATCTGCCTTGAGACTCCAAACGGCTCTGATAAACGTCCGCATTGAAAACACCATCAACCTGGAAAGCAGGGATATCCCGAATAGCCAATGCCAACCGGTCATTGGGGACGGCCAAGCCTGCCTCGAAGGATAGCTGAGCCAGTATTTCCTGATCGATCATTGTATCGAGGTGCTGCCTGCGAACAATTGCCTGGTCGAAATTTTCGGCATCAAAGTTTGCACCCATAATTGACTGCATCCGGCGGCGGTAATTTTGGAAGCTCTGGTTGAACTGGCTTAAGGTGATTTCCTGATCGTTGACAAGCGCAACACTGTTGACCGCATCCGATGTAAAATACGAATTAACGCCCACGAATGCAAAAGGAATAATCAAAACAGCGAAGAAGACACCGGCCAGAATGCCGGTCAGCTTTTCACGAATCTTCTGTAGAAACATAGGTGTTCACGCTCAATTAAAGTTAGTTAGTTAGTTAGCGGTACGACTTTCCTGTCACCGGGATGTCATACGAACTTGATATTACTTGCCGGGCTCAAAAGCAAAAGGCGCCAGCGAGGCGCCCTTTATGTAAAAGTGGCGGAGTGGACGGGACTCGAACCCGCGACCCCCGGCGTGACAGGCCGGTATTCTAACCAGCTGAACTACCACTCCGTAACCTGGTGGGTGCTGAGGGACTTGAACCCCCGACCCTCGCCTTGTAAGGGCGATGCTCTACCAACTGAGCTAAGCACCCTGAAGGTTCAGGA
>SMVB01010061.1_pt1 | contig 26568 bp, 26 predicted proteins | sample 2456461 | NCBI WGS metagenome assembly SMVB01 (sample SAMN11095934, study PRJNA526329) | marine sediment metagenome | biome: Marine sediment; feature: Surficial sediment; material: Deep marine sediment; isolation source: Hadal surficial sediment | place: Pacific Ocean | collected 2014-05 | depth...
ATTTTTTTGTAGCCTTTGATGGTGTTTTACAAAGGTATGAGGGTTTTATTTTGTTTACCTTATTAATTGTGTTTTTAATTTATTTGTTGAAAATTCAAAAACCTACTGTTGTAGAAGAAATTCCTGACATTAAATCGGTATTGCCCATCCGGTTGATATGGATTTATTTAGTTATTGGAGGCATAGGATTATGGTTAGGCTCTGAGTTATTGATTGAAGGAGCAGTGAATATTGCCCAGCAATTTGGCGTAAGCGAACGAATTATAGGAGTAACCATAATTTCAATTGGTACCAGTGTACCTGAATTGGCGGCATCAATTATGGCCGTTATTAAAAAGGAAAAAGCCATATCACTAGGAAATTTAGTAGGATCCAATATTTTTAATATCCTGGCTGTTTTGGGAATAACCTCAATGGTAACCCCTATTAAAGTTATTGATACAAGATTGATAAGCTTTGATATTATTTCGATGTTGATTTTTGCCTTGCTTATTCTCCCATTGGTTTTTATTCCTGTTAAGATGAAATTAACATGGAAATCTGGCTTAATATTACTTGGATCTTATTTTGTATTTATTGCGATGGTGATATAGCATAAAAAAAGTGCCTTCCGTAGAAAGCACTTTTTAATATATAAATGAAACAATAGTATTATGTCGTGGATTTAACAGAATTAAGTATAGAAACCGACTTAACTGTCTTGATTATTCTGCCTGCAATTTTATAAGGATCCGCATTAGAAGCCGGTCTTCTGTCTTCTAAATATCCTTTCCAGCCTTTTTGAACAGTTATAATTGGAATACGAATGGATGCTCCTCGATCTGATACACCATAGGTGAAATCAGTAATGGCGGCAGTTTCATGTAATCCTGTTAATCGCTGATCATTAAATTCACCATAAACTTCAATATGCTCATTCACTAGGGGTCGGAAAGCTTCACAAACTTTGTCATATACCTCTTTATCACCACAAGTTCTCAATAGAGTGTTTGAAAAATTAGCATGCATACCCGAACCATTCCAATCTCCTTTTATAGGTTTTGGATGATATTCAATATAATAACCATATTTTTCGGTTAAACGATCCAATAAATATCTTGCAATCCAAATTTCATCTCCAGCTTTTTTAGCTCCTTTTGCAAACAATTGAAATTCCCATTGTCCTGCAGCAACTTCCTGGTTGATTCCTTCAAAGTTAAGGCCCGCTTCAATACATAAATCAGCATGTTCTTCAACCAAATCTCTACCCCAAGTGTTTTTACCTCCTACCGAGCAGTAATACATGCCTTGAGGGCCAGGATAACCACCAATAGGGAAACCTAAAGGTAACTGAGTTTTAACATCCATGATAAAGTATTCTTGTTCAAAACCAAACCAGAAATCATCATCGTCATCATCAATCCCGGCTCTGCCATTACTTTCATGTGGAGTTTCATCAACATTTAAAACTTCAGTCATTACCAAATATCCATTAATACGATTCGGATCAGGATAGATAGCAACTGGTTTCAATATGCAATCAGACGATCCACCTTCAGCTTGTTGTGTTGAAGAACCATCGAATGACCAGTTATTCAATTCTGCTAAAGTTCCCTGGAAGTCTTCATGCTCTTCTACTTTAGTCTTACTTCTAAGGTTTTGGGTTGGTTTATAACCGTCTAACCAGATGTACTCTAATTTAATTTTAGCCATAATGTTGTTTGTTTAATGAATAATTAAGAATAATTCGGCACAAAGGTAATTTAAAAGTATTAAGTGTATGAAACTTAGGGGTGATTTTATTTAAATTTGGTTTATTTTTATGAATACCCTATTTATTGAAGGGTTTAATTTTTAAATCAGTATTTTTGTATAGCAAAATATAAAAAAATAAAAATGGCTATTTATCGATTTCAGGCATTAAAGAAGGCTTTAAACCGTAAACCTGTTGATTTCGTAGAAACTCGAAAACAATCTGAAATTTTTGGAATCAATGTTTTTAGTGAAAATACCATGCGTCAATATCTTACCAAAGATGCATACAAAGGTGTTCTGAACGCCATAAAACTTGGGACCAAAATTGACAGAAAAATTGCAGATCAAGTGGCTTCTTCGATGAAAGAATGGGCCATGTCAAAAGGAGTAAGTCATTATACACATTGGTTTCAGCCATTAACGGGTGGAACAGCCGAAAAACACGATGCTTTTTTTGAGACCGTTGATGATGGAAGCACTATAGAAAGATTTGAAGGAAGTGAATTGGTTCAACAAGAATCTGATGCTTCTAGTTTTCCTAGTGGTGGAATCAGAAATACGTTTGAAGCACGTGGTTATACGGCCTGGGATCCTACTTCGCCCGCTTTTATTTATGGCACTACACTTTGCATACCAACCATTTTTGTTGCCTATACAGGCGAGGCTTTAGATAATAAAACACCTCTTTTAAGAGCCCTGCAAGCAGTGGATGAACAGGCTACTGCAGTTGCCAAATACTTTGATAAAAGTGTAACAAAAGTTTTAGCCTCACTGGGCTGGGAGCAAGAGTATTTTCTAATAGATAAAGCATTGGCAATTTCCCGTCCTGATTTAATCATGACAGGCCGTACTTTACTAGGGCATACATCTGCTAAAGGTCAGCAATTGGATGATCATTATTTTGGTAGTATTCCTCAAAGAGCTTTGAGTTTTATTCGGGAATTGGAATTTGAATGTATGAAATTGGGGATTCCCGTAAAAACACGTCACAATGAAGTTGCTCCAAATCAATTTGAATTGGCACCCATTTATGAGGAAGCCAATTTGGCGGTAGATCATAATTCTTTGTTAATGGATATTATGGGTAAAGTAGCTTCAAAACATAATTTTAAAGTTTTATTACACGAAAAACCTTTTGCAGGAATCAATGGATCGGGTAAACATAATAACTGGTCACTTAGTACGGATACAGGAGTAAATTTATTGAGCCCCGGTAAAACTCCTATGCGAAACTTACAATTCTTAACTTTTTTTATCAATACAATCAAGGCCATTCTTGAATACGAAGAATTAATGCGCGCGGGAATAGCTTCTGCCGGTAACGATCATCGTTTGGGAGCTAATGAGGCTCCTCCAGCAATTATTTCGATATTTATAGGAGAACAGTTGACAAAAGTGTTGAAAGAATTGGAAGGTGTAACAGATGGAAAATTATCTCCGGAAGAAAAAACCGATTTAAAATTAAATGTAGTTGGTAAAATTCCTGAAATATTATTGGATAATACGGATAGAAACAGAACTTCACCATTTGCTTTTACAGGAAATAAATTTGAATTCAGAGCCGTTGGGTCTCAAGCCAATTGTGCCAATCCGATGACAGTTTTAAACACCATCGTTGCCAAACAATTGAAAGAATTTAAAATTGAGGTGGATGGTTTGATAAAGAAAAAAGACTTAAAAAAAGATGAAGCTATTTTTAATGTATTGCGTGAATATATTAAGGAATCGAAAGATATTTTGTTTGAGGGAAATGGGTATAGTGCAGCATGGGAAAAGGAAGCCAAGAAAAGAGGATTGAGTAATCATAAAACTACACCTGTTGCGCTAAGAGCAAAAATTAGCAAAAAAGCAATCGATTTATATCTGGAAATGGAAGTGATGAGTGAAATTGAAATCATTGCTCGACATGAAGTTGAATTGGATGAATATTCTTTACGTATACAAATTGAGGGAAGAGTTTTAGGAGATATCGCGTTAAATCATGTGATTCCTACGGCAGTCAAATACCAAAATGTGTTGATTGAAAATGTTATAGGATTAAAAGAGGTTTTTGGAAAAGAATTTGAAAAATTTGCCAAAGAACAATTGGAATTAATTAAAAATATTTCAATACATATAAGTGGAATAACCACCAAAGTAAGGGCAATGGTTGAAGAGCGTAAAAAAGCCAATATTTTAGAAAATACAGAGGAAAAAGCTATTGATTATTGCAATAAAGTAAAACCTTATTTTGAAGAAATCAGATACCATTGCGATAAATTGGAAATTATGATTGATGATGAGCTCTGGCCATTGGTTAAATATAGAGAAATGTTGTTGACCAGATAATAATAAAAATCACACCTTCTAAGAAGGTGGCTTTTCAAAAACCCCCAAAGGGGACAGATTTACAATAACACAAACCTGTTATATGACTTTACAATTTCCTTTTTTTTATTCGCATACCAAATGAAAAGAGAACCACAAGGAACACAAAGACAGGCACGAAGTTCACAAAGAATTCTCCGTGAACTTCGTGAAATCTTTGTGACCCTTGTGGTAAAAAATAAGACTTTCATATCCGAATGGTTTGGTCATGGCATGGCCAAAAGAACATGTACACCAGCAAAGCAGTTGGTTTTTCAAGATAAAATAAACCAGATTCATTGAAATTGAAGACCCATTGAATTAAAAATATTTTATATTTCAACTCCCTGAGAGCTTGCTTGACGAAGGGGTCAAGACAAGCAGATTAATTAAATAACTTTTCCAATTAAAAAAGCACCATTATTTGTATTGCTTGTTGTATTTTGGTTCAATTATTGCTATTTTATACATAACAGCAAATTTGAGTTTAATTGAAATAAAATAAATTAATGTAACATCCGTTACAATATATAGTATTATTTATACGAAATTTGTAAAATATTTTTAACTGAAAAAATAAATATAATATGGGAATGTTCAATTTATTAGGTGGAAATACCAAAACCGATTCTATTGAAGAGTATTTGCAAAAGGATGCAGTAGTTATTGATGTTAGAACTGTGCCGGAATTTATGGAAGGCCATGTTCAAGGTTCAAAAAACATACCTTTAGATGAAATAGGATTACACATAGAAGAAATAAAACAACTTGGTAAGCCTATAATTACTTGTTGTAGAAGCGGCGCTAGAAGTGGTACAGCAGAAAATATTTTAAAAGATCAAGGAATTGATGCAATCAACGGTGGACCCTGGCAAACTGTTGAAAACTGCATGAGACAGGCTTAAAATATAAAGCTTATAAATTATAGGAAATGTTTTACATTTCCTTTTTTTATTGGAATTTGATTTGTGGGAATTTTTGTTCTATATATTCAATTTTTTTATTCAATTCAGATAAAAATTGTTGATGTTGTACTGAATTCTTATGAAAAGGTTTATGCTTCAATCCTTTTTGAATCGCATCAATATCTTTCATTAAATCAAATGATTTTTCATCGATCCAAGTATTTTTAAATTGCTCCCATATGTATTGGACAGCAGTATCATTAGGATGCAGCATATCCTTTTTATAAAATCGATAATCCCTTAAATCGTCCATCATAATTTCAAATGAAGGGAAATAGTGTGTTCGATTTCTCGGTTCAATTATACGATGAATTGACGATAATAAATGTGCTTTGCTCAATGCATTTTCGGTATAACCATCTTTTAAATGACGTACCGGAGAAACTGTAAATACAATCTCAACCTCATCGTTAATGCTTTTTAACAAACTGATTATTGCATCCATACTTTCCGAAACTTCATCTACTGTAAGCAATTCTTTTAAAAACTTTTTTTGAGGAATTTTATGACAATTGGCAACAATAATATCCGTTTCAATGAATCGATATACCCAAGCTGTCCCCAAGGTAATGATGATGTGAGTAGCATCCTGGATTTGTTGATTTGTCATTTGAATTAAAGCGTTTAATTTTTGTAACAATAATTCTTTAGACAAATCGCTCAATTCAGAATGTGCTTCAAAACAATGCCATAAATCATTTTGAAAAAAAATGTCTTCCTCGGTATATATTTTTTCATTGATTATATTTGTAATCAAACTTTCAATTGCTTTTGGGTGAAATAATATTCCGAAGGGATTTACGGTAGTTTGAAATTTAAAATGGTTGAGTTCATTACTAATGTTTTCAGTAAAACACGAACCAAACATCATAATTCTATCCTCATAATCAATTTGATGATGTGCTTTTTTTATGGGTATTTGTGTTCTGAAATTCATTAATTTGATTGTAATTGAATTGCTTGGAAACAGAATTTTTTATTATAAAAACTCTTTGGCTGCTGCCAAAGCTTGTTTAATTCCATCGGGATTTTTACCTCCTGCAGTGGCAAAAAATGCCTGTCCGCCGCCGCCGCCTTGAATTAACTTGCCCAATTCTCTTACGATAGCACCTGCATTCAAATCCTTTTCCTGAGTTAAATTCTTTGAAATATATACTGTTAAAAACGCTTTATCATTAAGATTCGCTCCATTGATAAAAAATAAATTTTCCACTTTATCGCCAATTTCAAATGCCAGATTTTTAATGGTATTTGAATCCAAATCAGCTTCGGATGCTAAAAAATTAATACCGTTTATATTTTCTACATTTTTAATCAATTCATCTTTTATAGAAGATGCTTTATCCTTCAAAAGTGATTCTACTTTCTTCTCTAAAGAAATATTAGATTCTATTAATGATTTAATCGTTTTTAAAGGATTTTGCGTATTTTTTAATACTGACTTAATCAAGGCATATTCTTGATCTTGATTTGCATAATAGTCCTTTACCGCATCAGAAGTTATGGCCTCAATACGTCTTATTCCAGCCGCAATCGCACTTTCAGAAGTGATTTTAAAATGCCAGATATCACTGGTGTTTTGAACATGTGTTCCTCCACATAATTCCATCGATTTACCAAATTGAATCATACGTACGGTATCGCCGTATTTTTCACCAAAAAGAGCCATAGCACCTTTTTCAAGAGCCGCTTCCATAGTGATGTTTCTGTTTTCTATCAAAGGTAAGCTTCCGCGAATTCTGGCGTTAACAAAGTCCTGAACTTCCTCTAATTGTTCCGCTGTCACTTTGGAAAAATGTGAAAAATCAAAACGCAAATACTTAGAATGTACTGCCGATCCTTTTTGTTCAACATGTATACCCAATACTTTGCGCAAAGCCTGATGCAATAAGTGGGTAGCACTATGATTACAAGCTGTTCTAAAACGTTGTTTATCATCAACTTTTACATTGAATGTTTCTTTAGGATCTTTAGGTAAATCTTTGGTAAAATGAATGATTAAGTTGTTTTCTTTTTTGGTATCCACAATGTAAATAATGTCACCATTTGGCTTTTCTAAATATCCTTTGTCTCCAACCTGTCCGCCGCCTTCCGGATAAAACGGAGTCAAGTTGAAAACCAATTGATACATGTCTCCATCTTTTTTTGAAGTTACTTTGCGATATCGGGTAATTTTTACCCTTGCCTCCAAAGTGTCATAACCCACAAATTCTTCTTCATCATCTTCATAAAGCACCTGCCAATCATCAGTTTCTACAGCCCTTGCTTTTCGGCCGCGTTCTTTTTGTTTTTGTAATTCTAAAGCAAATTCCTCTACATTATAATGCAGATTATTTTCACGCAATATCAAATCGGTTAGATCTTCAGGAAAACCATAGGTGTCCTTTAATTCAAATACTTTTTTACCTGATATTTGATCTGATTTATTATTTGTAATAATTGTATCCAACAAATTTAACCCTTGATCTAAAGTACGTAAAAATGATTGTTCTTCTTCTTTAATTACATTTTCAATCAGCTGTTTTTCAATTTTAATTTCTGGAAATGTATCACTCATATGCTTGCTCAAAACATCGACCAATCTATAGATAAAAGCCTCTTTTTGATTTAAGAAAGTAAATCCATATCGAATAGCCCTTCTTAAAATTCTGCGTATAACATAACCTGCTCCCGTATTACTAGGTAATTGGCCATCGGCAATAGCGAATGCAACAGCACGAATATGATCGGCAATAACCCGAATAGCAATATCTACCTTTTCGGATTTACCATAATTAGAATTGGTAATCGTGACAATTTCCCTAATAATAGGTTTAAAAACATCTGTATCATAATTGGATTGAACGCCTTGCACTACCATACATAATCGCTCAAATCCCATGCCTGTATCAACATGTTTATTAGGTAATTTTTCTAAAGTTCCATCAGCTTTTCGGTTAAATTCTATAAAAACCAAATTCCAAATTTCAATAACCTGCGGATGGTCCTTATTTACCAAATCTTTCCCGGGTATTTTGGCTTTATCTTCATCAGAGCGAATATCAACATGAATCTCAGAACAGGGTCCGCATGGACCTTGTGATCCCATTTCCCAGAAATTATCTTTTTTATCACCATTTAATATTCTGTTTTCAGGAATAATTTTTTTCCAATAATCAAATGTTTCGCGGTCAAAGTCCAGATGATCATTTTTATCACCTTCAAAAACAGTTACGTATAAGCAATTTTTATCAATCTTATAAACTTCGGTTAATAATTCCCATGCCCATGTTATGGCTTCTTTTTTAAAATAATCGCCGAAACTCCAATTTCCCAACATTTCAAACATGGTATGATGATACGTATCCATTCCTACTTCTTCCAGGTCATTGTGTTTACCTGAAACTCGTAAACATTTTTGCGTATCGGAAATACGGGTATGGATTATTTTTTTTTGACCCAAAAAGTATTCTTTAAAAGGTACCATACCGGCATTTGTGAACATTAATGTTGGATCATTTTTTAAAACCATAGGTGAAGAGGGTACGATTTTATGTTCTTTGGAAGTAAAAAAATCTAAAAATTCTTTTCTGATTTCTTGTGAAGTCATAAATATTATTTAAAAATCTATTATTTATTTTTTTTTAGATAATAACAAAAAATACGTAAATTTGTCATTCGTGCATTTGAATCAGCTAACAATTCTAGTGCGAAAATAATACAATTATATATGGCGAAGGTAAAATATTATTACGATTCGGAAACTTTATCCTATAGGAAAATACAAGTAAGAAAGCGTGATAAATTAAAATATACCAGTATGTTCTTATTGGCATCTTCATTGATTGGTGCTTTAATTGTATTTATCATGTATCAATTTGTTGAATCTCCAAAACAAAAAGTTCTTAAAAGAGAGTTGGAGAACATGAAATTACACTATGAATTGATCAATAAAAAAATGGCTCAAGCTCAAAAAGTATTGGAAGGAATACAACATAGAGATAATGATATTTATAGAGTATATTTTGAGGCAAACCCTATCCCTGATGAACAAAGAAAGGCCGGGTATGGTGGAATTAACAGGTATAAATCTTTAGAGGGATTTGATAATTCGGAAATGATAAAAAATACTACTAAAAACTTAGATATTCTTTCCAAACAACTTTATATACAGTCTATATCCTTGGATGAAATTATTGAAATGGCCATGGATAAAGAAAAATTATTGGCAGCAATTCCAGCAATTCAACCGGTAAGTAAAGAGGATTTGACTAGAATGGCTTCCGGTTTTGGATGGAGGCAGGATCCTTTTACAAAAGCCAGAAAAATGCATCGGGGCATGGACTTTACTTCACCAAAAGGCACTCCTATTTATGCTACAGGAAACGGTAAAGTGATTCGGGTAGATAGCAGATCATCGGGTTATGGTAAACATATTAGAATAGAGCATGGATTTGGTTATGTTACTTTATATGGTCATTTATCAAAATACAATGTCAAGAGAGGTCAAAAAGTTAAACGAGGTGATTTAATTGGATATGTGGGAAGTACCGGTCGTTCAAAAGCACCGCATTTGCATTATGAAGTGAGATATAATAAAATACCTATAAATCCGATTAATTTTTATTACGGAGATTTATCACCGGATGAGTTTAATGAAATGTTAAAAATGGCTTCGCAAGAAGGACAATCCTACGACTAATGCATATAGATTTACCAGAGAAAAGATATTTTAAAATTGGAGAAGTAGCCAAAGCATTTCAGGTTAATGCCTCGTTAATTCGATTTTGGGAAAATGAATTTGATGTGATTAAACCTAAAAAAAATGCGAAAGGAAATCGATTATTTACCCAAGATGACATTAAGAATTTACAGCTTATTTATCATTTGGTCAAAGAAAAAGGATTCACTTTAGAAGGAGCAAAGAATAAACTAAAAGAAAATCCCGAAAAAACTACTTCCAATCATGATATTATTATTCGATTGGATTCGATAAAAAATGAATTAATACAAATCAAAAATCAATTATAAAATTTCATCACTATGAAAAAATGGCTTCCTCTAATTATAATAATAATAGTCGTATTTGGCTTGTACAAATGGGTCGTTGGATTAAATAACACCATGGTTGAAAAACAAGAAACGGCGAAAACCCAATGGGCAAATGTGGAAAGTGCATACCAACGCAGAGCAGACTTAATTCCCAATTTGGTCAATACGGTAAAAGGTTATGCCAGTCATGAAAAAGAAACCTTGGAAGGAGTAATTCAAGCAAGGGCTAACGCAACAAAAACTACAATTGATCCAACCAATGTAACACCCGAACAAATGGCGGCATTCCAAAAAGCGCAAAGCGGATTAACAGGCGCTCTAAGTAAATTAATGGTTGTTGTTGAGCGTTATCCCGATTTAAAAGCGAATCAAAACTTTCTAGAGCTACAAAGTCAATTAGAAGGAACTGAAAATAGAATAAATGTCGAAAGAAATCGATTTAATAATTCAACTAAAGAATATAATATTTTTATTCGAAAATTTCCTGCAAAACTAGTTGCCGGGGTTCTGGATTTTGATCCAATGGTATTATTTCAGGCTGCCGAAGGAAGCGATGTGGCGCCTGCGGTTCAATTTTAAAAGTTTATTTTATGTCTGAATTGGAAGATTTCTTAACTTCAACCGAGCAAGATCAAGTTGTTGAAGCAATAAAAAAGGCCGAATTAAATACTTCGGGCGAAATTCGTGTGCACTTTGAAAATTCTTTAAAAAGCCCTTGTATGGATAGAGCTAAAGAAGTTTTTAGCTACTTAAACATGCAAAACACAAAAAACAGAAACGGAGTTCTGTTTTTTGTTGCGGTACATGACAAAAGTTTTACCATCCTGGGAGATTCTGGCATTGATAAGGTTGTGCCAAATGATTTTTGGGAAAATGTAAAAAATATGGTTGTATCCGATTTTTCGAAAGGAAATAGAGTTGAAGGCTTGGTAAATGGAATATTGGAAGCGGGACAAAAATTAAAACAATATTTTCCATTTCAACTGGATGATACAAATGAATTAACAAACGAAATATCTAAAAGTTAATTGATGTTTTTGGCTGAACTATTTTGTATTTTTGCAGCCTAATATTATTTAAATGTCCGTATTTCATAAGCTCTCGGTAAAAGAGGTAAGAAGAGAAACTCCAAACGCTGTTTCTGTTGTATTTAACATTCCTGAAGATTTAAAAGAAGAATTCAATTTTATTCCGGGCCAATATATTACAGTCCAAATGGATTTGGATGGGGATAAAATAAGAAGAGCCTATTCAATTTGTTCCTCACAAAAAAGCAATGAATTAAGAGTGGCTATTAAGTCTGTTGAAAAAGGAAGTTTTTCGGTTTATGCCAATACAAAACTAAAACCCGGTGATATTATAGAAGTTGCTGATCCCGAAGGTAAATTTAATTTAAACATCTCTGATTCCAATAAAAAAAATTATATCGCATTTGCTGCTGGGAGTGGAATAACTCCTATCATATCGATGATTAAATCGGTTATTGAAACTGAAAAGGAGAGTAAATTTATATTGATTTACGGTAATAAATCCAGTGATGAAACCATTTTTAAAAAAGAACTCGATGCATTGGCAGAGAAATACAAGAATCAATTTGAAGTAAATTATGTCTTTAGTCAGAAATTAGGCATAAATGCTTCGTTTGGTAGAATAAACATAGATGTAGTTCATCAAATTCTAAAAAGTAAATACAAACACATTTCATTTGATCAATATTTTTTGTGTGGACCGGAAGAGATGATTGAATTGGTGAAAGAATCAATATTGAAAGATGGAGTTGATAGTAATCGTATCCATTTTGAATTATTTTCAAGTTCTTCAAACAAAAAAGAAACCAACAAAGATTTAAGTGGAAATGCGAAAATAACGGTTACATTAGATGATGAGGAAACAACTTTCGAAATGCGCCAAGATGAATTTATCTTAGATGCGGTTTTGCTTAAAGGTTTGGATGCTCCTTATTCATGTCAAGGTGGTATTTGTAGCAGTTGCCTGGCAAAAGTTATAGAAGGAGAAGTCATCATGGAGAATAATTCAATTTTGGATCCGGATGAGGTAAAGGAGGGTTTAATTTTAACTTGCCAATCACATCCCATAACATCAACGATTAAAATTGATTATGATGATGTATAATTTTTGAATTGTAATAATTCAATTTCTTTTATGATTAGTGAATACTTAAATGCAATACTTCTAGGATTTGGATTGGCTTTTATGGTTGGTCCGGTGTTTTTTGTTTTGCTTGAAACAAGTGTAACCAAAGGTGCTAGAGCAGCAATTGTTTTTGATATTGGTGTTGTTCTTTCCGATTCAATTTTTATTTTAATTGCCTATTATGGAAGTAGAACTTTTCTGGAAAACCTTAAGGATGATCCAAATTTATTTTTGATTGGAGGAATTATATTAATCATTTATGGATTGTACACTGCATTGTACAAGAAAAGCAAAAAGGTTGTTACGGATAAGGGTTTGGTGATCGTTGAAAATAATAATTATTTAGGCCTGTTTTTAAAAGGATTTTTCTTAAATACTATAAATATAGGCGTACTGGCATTTTGGTTGGCAATTGTGATTGCAGTCAGTTCGGGATTTCAAATGAATGAACCCAAAATATTTAAATATTTTATAATTGTTATTGTTTCTTTATTGCTAACAGATTTGATTAAAATTACCGTGGCAAAACAGTTGAAAAAACAACTTACTCCTGTTGTATTGAGAAAGATTCGTCAAATAATTGGTGTGTTTTTTATAATTTTTGGTGTTGTTTTAGCAACCAAAAAATTCATACCCGATGAAGCCATTCAAAATTTAATAAATAACTAAATGAAAGTTAGTTGTTTTCTATTTTTAAATTGTATTTGCTTGCTACCTTATTAAATACCTCAATCTTGTCATTATTCTTTAAATCATTATACATATAGCCTATTTTTTTCGCGGCATCAGCACGGTAAGGCGAGTTTTGAGCTGCGTAAATTGTATAGGCGTGAATTAAATTGTCTAAACCATCTTTTTGTAAATTATTGGTGTATAATATCAATCCTAATCCATAATAACCTTCAGGGTCATTACCATATATAGAAATAAATTTATTGTAATAAATTATTGCCAGATCAAATTCTTTTTTAAGATTGTAAGTTACTGCAATGTTCATTAAAGGCATTCGCCCTTCAGGGTTAATTTCCAAAGATTTTTTATAGGCTTCAATAGCTTCTTCATATTGATTTGATTTTCTGTAAGAAACACCTAAATTATCCCATGAAAATGCAAAATTCGGATCAATCTCAATGGCTTTTTTAAATTTAAGAATTGCATTTTCAAAATCGTCTTGCTCCATCATATCCATACCGTCATCATAGGCCAATTGAGCCAAAACATTTTGCGATGTTGAATGTTTAAATGCTTTGTTTTCAGTAAAAGATAAGGCTTTTAAAGCACTGCAATTTTCGACCAAATACGCTTCTATTTTTTGATATGCCTTGGCTTCTAATTGAATTTCTGAAACATCATTATCATTTGTATTTACCTTCGCATTGAGATTTTTTACTACAGATGAAGCGATGCAATTTTTGATGGCCTTATTTTTTGTATTATTCTCTGTGTTAATTTGAGATATACAATCACAAGCATCTTCTGAAATTGCCTTTACATGGTCTGTTTTATTGTCTTGACTATAGCCTAAACAAACTGTAAATAAAACAATAATTTTAATTATTTTCATTGATCTGAGTTTAAATTCCTGTGCTACCAAATCCTCCTGATCCTCGTAGAGTTTCATCTAAAACGCTCACTTCATCCCATTTAGTATGTTCAAATTTAGCAATTACCATTTGGGCCACTCTATCACCATCATTTATTGTAAAAATATCATTGGATAGGTTCACTAAAATAACGCCAATTTCACCTCTATAATCTGCATCTATTGTTCCCGGTGCATTTAAAACAGTCACCCCTTTTTTAGCTGCCAGACCGCTTCTGGGCCTAATTTGAGCTTCATAACCTTCTGGTAACGCAATGAATAGCCCTGTTTTTATAATAGCTCTTTCCAAGGGTTTTAATGAAATTGGTTCCGAAATATTTGCTCGTAAATCCATGCCGGCAGAAGCTGAAGTTTCGTAAGCAGGAGTTTGATGTTTAGATTTATTAATTATTCTAATAGTCATTTTTTATTAATTTTTGTATGTCATTTTTTTCATACCAAGCCGTAAATCCTATAAACATAATTATTAATACAGAAGAAATTAATGTGTTACCTCTAAAAAACACAAAGGACAAATAAGCCAAGGTTATGGAGAGGAATAAATAAACACATATTTTTTGAATTTTATAGGGTATGCTATAATATTTTTTACCGTAAATATAGGAAATAACTGTCATGAAAATATATGCAATCAATGTTGCCCATGCCGAAGCCATATATCCAATTTTTGGAATAAAAACAATATTGAATCCAATGGTTATTAACGCGCCAATTATAGAAAAATACATACCATATTTGGTTCTATCGGTTAACTTATACCAAACGGATAAGTTGATGTAAATACCTAAAAATAAATTGGCTAATAAAATTATTGGAACAATTTCCAAGGCTTGATAATACGCATCCTTGCCTAATAATAGATTGGCAAAAAAATCAATATACAGAACAATAATTAATAAGAATACAGTGCCTATGATGGTGAACCAATTTAGAATTTTGGCGTAGGTTTCTTTGGCATTTTTTTCTTTAGCCTGATTGAAAAAAAATGGCTCTGCTCCCAGTCGAAATGCCATGATATAAAGCGACATAAAAACACCTAATTTATAACAGGCTGCATAAATACCCATTTTTTCTTTGCCTAAATATTTGCTTATTAATATTTTATCTAAATTTTCATTGGTTACAAAAGCTACACTTCCAACCATTATTGGTAAACCATAGCTTAGCATTTTATAAAGCATGTTTTTATCAAAGTTAAATTTAAATCTATAGAATATTGGAAACATTAAAAGGAGGGTAACAAAACTTGCTATCAAATTGGCGATAAAAATATAAATTACCAAAGAGTCCTGCTGAAAATGATCGCTAATGATTTGCGGGATGAAATACCCGTTTTTTATGGCATAGGGAACATAAAGTAAAAAATACAGATTGAATATGGTGTAAATGGATATGTTTAAAATTTTATAGGATGCAAATTTAATAGGTTTATTGATGACTCTGAGATAGGCAAATGGTAAAACAACCCAAGTGTCAAAAGTTGTTACCAAAACCAATATTTGAAAATAGATTGGATTTGCAAACCCAAAATATGTCGCCAGGTTTTCACTATAAAAAAGCATTAATATTAAAAAGAGAAGTGTCGTTCCAAATAAACTAATAAATGATGTTGAGATTACTTTTCCCTTATCTTGCTCTTTGGTGAAGAACCTAAAAAATGCCGTTTCCATACCATATGTGAGTATGGCATTAAAGTATGCTGCATAAACAAAATAAATGGTGTTCTCTGCGTATTTATCAGATTGTAAAGTGTTTGTGTGTAATTTAACTAAAAGAATATTAATTGCTCTTGGTAAAACAGCTGCAATCCCATAAATAATGGTGTCTTTGAAAAACCGTTTTAATGTGCTCAACTCTAAATATTTGTGGTATTAAAAGAACAAAAATAAAATATATGTTATTATAAAACTAAATATCGGAACAATAATTTGATAAAGTATATCAAAAAAAAACCCTTGCAAGCTGCAAGGGTTTGTATTTTAAAAAAATAAATTAAGCTTCCATTGGAACAATTGAAACATAAGATCTATTATTTCTTTTCTTAGTAAACTTTACAATACCATTAACTTGAGCATGTAATGTATGGTCTTTTCCCATATATACATTTTCACCCGGGTGATGAGTTGTACCTCTTTGACGAACTAAAATGTTGCCGGCGATAGCACCCTGGCCTCCAAATATTTTTACTCCTAATCGTTTCGATTCTGATTCTCTACCATTTTTAGAACTACCTACACCTTTTTTATGAGCCATGATTCAAATTTTTTAAATTATTTTTTTGGACTTTCTTTTTTAGCTTCTGTTTTTTTAGGAGCTACTTTTTTAACGGCCTCTTTTTTAGGAGCTGCTTTTTTAGGAGCTGCTTTTTTGGCAACAGGCTTTTCAGTAGTTTTTTTAACCTCCGTAACAGGCTTCTCTTCTGTTTTAGCTACAACTTTTTTAGCTGGAGCTTTCGCTGAGATACTTTCAATTTGAATTTCAGTTAAAAACTGGCGATGGCCATTTTTTACTCTGTAGCCTTTTCTTCGTTTCTTTTTGAAAACGATAACTTTATCACCTTTTAAGTGATTTAAAACTTTGGCAGTAATAACTGCACCTTTTATAGCCGGGGCGCCAAGGGTAATTTTTCCATCATCCAATAAAAGAACTTTGTCAAAAGATACTTTTGAACCTTCTTTATCCTGTAAACGATGCACAAAAACCTTTTGATCTTTTGCTACTTTAAATTGCTGCCCTGCTATCTCTACAATTGCATACATAAATTTATGTTTTTCGCTTTATTATTTAATAATATTGCCCATTAAAATAGGCGGGTGCAAATATACATCTTTTTATCAATTAGAAAAAACTTTTTTACGATTCATAAATTGAATAATTATCATTGATATTCAGGTATATAAGTGATTGCCTTAATTTTACTTTCCTCTATTTTCAAGATATATTTCGAATAAAATCAGGCCTCCGGTGAGAATTTGACTTAGGTGCAATTTTTCAACATCAATAATAAGCCAAAATAAAACAACAAAGGGAATTAAGTAAGTAACTGAGCTGGTAAATATTGAAGAAGATATTTGCCCAAGACCGTTAAACATGGTTTTTGCAAGTGCCGTTCCGAATATGGATAGTAATCAGACACTATATACCCAAGTTAATGTGCTTGAAGCTTCTTTTTGTTCCAGAAGAAAAAATATCTGTGATTGAACTGTAAAACCATTATTTTTTGAAACCGTAAAAAAGGATATAAAGTCAACAATAAATAAAGTAAAGGATGTGAATATAATTCGCAATGCTTCTAATCAATTGGCGTCAAATCCATGATCACTTTCTTCATTAAAATGAATGAACTTCCCCAAATAATAGAAATGATAATTAAAAAAATCATCGCAATTGTTTGTTATTCATTGTAATATTTTGATTATTTAGGAAATTATTGAGTATTAATTTTATAATTTTGTTGCATAGTTATTAAATAAATTAGGATGAAAATAATTAAAGCTCAATTTTTCCTGGTAGTATGCCTTATATTTTTTATGTCATGTAATAAGGAGAATGAAAAGCAATTAGAGAATAAGTTGGAGAAGGTTAAATCCGTACCGGTTAAATTGACCAATCTGGAAGTAAAAATCGAAGGGATGACTTGCGAAATAGGTTGTGCCAGGTTAATTCAATCTAAATTATATAAAACAGGCGGTGTAAAATTCGCCCTTGTTAGTTTTGAAGAAGCAAAAGGTGAAATTACTTTTGATGCAAATCAAATTACCGATGCTGATATTAAGATGGTCATTGAAAAAATTGCCGGTGGAGATCTTTATAAGGTCATCCAAATGAATGAGGTTTTGGAGTTTTCAAAGGAAGCGAATAAAGTAGCCATGTAATGTCTTTGAAAGATTCAAAAAAGTCTAAAATTGCTTAGGTAAACTTTGAATTGTAAGCAGGTGATCGGTAATATTATGAAGTTATATTTTTTAATTTTCGTCAATTTTAAACAAATTGAAACTTGATAAATTGAGTATCCTTAAGATTTTAATATCGGGCTATAGAAAACCTTGATTATTATATTTATAATTTTTATTTTGTTGAAAATGAAATAATTAGAAAAACTTTAGATTTTCTTCATATTTATACCTTTCTTTGCACTTTAATTAATGTTTAACGAAAACTTAAAACGAAAACTATGAAATTGATTAAATTAATTTTTGCAACTGCTGTTGTTTGTTTAATAGTAGTTTCTTGTAATGATACAAAAAAAGAAGCTCAAAAAGATGTACAAGATGCTGTAGAGGCTACTGAAGAAGTTGTAAACGATGCAGTTGATGCAACTTATGAAGCTGAAGAAGTAATAGATTCAGTTAAAGCTGATGCTGAAAAAGTTCTTGATTCTGCCAAAGCAATGGTAGACAATACTGTAAAAAAATGTGACGGTAAATGTTCTGAAGACGGAAAGTCTTGTGACGGAAGTTGTAAGGCGTAATTTACCCTATGTTAAAAGAATAAAAACCACCAAATTGGTGGTTTTTTTTGTTCCTAAACCAAAGTTTTTTTTCGTAGTGAATAGTACAAAAACAGTAAACTTATAAAATAAAGAATTCCTCCTAATTGATGTAATATTCCATAAAATATTGGAATTCCTGTTTTAATTTTCAGCAAGGTTAAAATACCCAATAGCACTTGTATAAAAACTAAAAAATATATGGTGGTTAACCATTTAATCGCTCGGGTATAAATCGTATTTCTTTTTTTGAAATAATAGAAAATTGTTAAAATAAATAGTATGTAAGCCAGTAATCGATGAAAGAATTGCACCAATGCGGGAGCAAATGCATTCGTATCGTAATTGGTCATATTATGCCAACTCCAATTAGACATATTCAATAATACACCGGGTATCATTTGTCCGTTCATGGAGGGCCAGGTCGGATAATATAAGCCTGCTCTCATTCCCGACATTAATCCTGCCAGGATCAATTGAATAAAAGTTATTAAGAGTAAAATAGCAACAAATCTATTCTTATTTTTCAAGCTTTTATTTTCTAATTGATAAACATCGGCTATTGCTTTTACCATTGCAGCAATGGTTAATATTGCAAGAATAAAATGGATTGTAAGTTTATATGCATTTACCCATGGCCGGTCTATGAGTCCACTCATAACCATGATCCAACCCGCTGAGGCCGTTAAAGCGGTTAAAAAAACAACCAAGACCAATCTTTTAACAAGGTAAAAATCTATTTTTTTACGAACCAGGAAAAAGATAAAGGGAATTAAAAATATAAGGCCGAGCATCCTTACCCACAACCTGTGAAAGTATTCCCAGAAATAAATAAATTTAAAATCTTTTAAAGTGAAGGAAGAGTTGATTTTAATATATTGAGGTGTTTGCTTGTATAATTCAAACGCTTCAGCCCATTGCTGTTTGTTTAAGGGTGGAAAAACACCTGTTATAATATCCCAACTGGTAATGGAGAGGCCTGAACCTGAAAGTCGGGTAATTCCACCCAGAACTACCTGACCAATTAGCATGATTAGCCCAATGTTGAGCCAAATTCTAATTGTTTTAGTATATTTATATTTTTTCAAAAAATAGTATTTAAAAGGCTAAGATTATTTTTTCCATTCGAGTGACTCTATCAAATGTATAACGTCCTGATGTAAATAATTTATTGCCGGAACAATAGAATCATAATTGGGTTGAATATTAAAATAGACGGCTCCCGTTATAAAATTCTTTACACTATCGGTAACATGAAATTGTATTGGTGAAGCTGCATTTCCGGTAACTTGATATATGGAACCATATAATTTTTTAGACAAATTTTCATAGGGTACAGAGCTAATACCATCTGCTTTTATCGCGTGGTTAAATGTCAATTTTTCAGCTTCAACAAATAATTCTTTTAAATTATCATCTATAGATCTGTAAGTCCAATTAATAGTTGCATTCAATTTAGGATATTTGATATTCATCCAGCATTTATGATTGGTCTCTGCAATAGCAGCGGTTGAATATTCAAATTTATAAGGGCAATCCGTATTTGTTAAGATATATGAAGGCGCTGTATATTCTAATCTTAATTGACCTTTCGGCTTTGGAAGAATATCATCTTTGCAAGATGATAAGGCCAGGATTATAAGAAGCGAATAGAGATATGTTTTTGGTTGCTTTAAGTAAGTCATTGAAATTTACTTTGGTAATGTAACTTTTAATTGTTTAATTCTTTTTTTGTCAACAGCTTCTATTTTGAATGTATAATCATTGAATCGAAATATTTCATTTTTTTTTGGAAATTTTCCTGTAATTTCCAATATAAACCCAGCCAAGGTTTCTGCTTCTGATCTCCTTTCTTCAAAAATTGATTCGTCAATTTGCAAAACTTTATAAAAATCTTTTAAAGCAGTTTTCCCTTCAAAAATGTAATTACGATCATCGAGTTTTGAATACCATAAATTATCGTTATCAAATTCATCTGATATATCTCCAACAATTTCCTCAATAATATCCTCTAAAGTGATCAATCCGGAAGTGCCACCATACTCATCAACAACAATAGCCAAATGATTTTTCATTTCTTGAAATTCTTTTAATAAATCATCGAGTTTTTTGTTTTCAGGAACAAAAAAAGCTTCTCTAATAATTTTAATCCATTCAAAAGATTTTTCATGAATATGAGGAATTAAATCCTTAGCGTATAAAACTCCGATAATAGAATCGATATTTTCTTTATAAACCGGAATTCTGGAATGCTTGCTTTCAATTATTTTTTTTATTACAGATTCATAATCTTCGTTTGAAGCGAGGGCAAAAATGTCAATTCTAGGGCACATCACTTGGGTGGTTTCTGTATTTCCAAAATTAACAATTCCTTGTAATATTTTTTTTTCTTCTTTTGTAGTTGCGCCAGACGATGTTAGTTTTAATGCTTGAGACAATACTTCGACGGAAAAATCTGAATGTTTTTTGCTTAATCTTTTTTCAACAATACTTGTTAATTTTAATAGAGGGAAACTTAAAAAAGACAAAAATGCATTTAAAAACTGGATAGGTTTGACCATTATAGTTGCAAATTTATACCCATTTCTATTCGCATAAACTTTAGGTAAAACTTCACCAAAAAGTAAAATTAAAAATGTTACAAGAATAATTTCAAGTGAATATTTTAAAATATTGGAAGTTATACTACCAAAAAAATATTCGCCCACATAGGCAAATAACAAGATGAACAATATGTTAATAAAATTGTTTGCTATGAGAATGGTGGCCAATAACTTTTTGCTGTTCTCCAGTAATCCAACAATTGCAGTTTTTTTTAGAGAATCTTCTTTAGTTTCCAAATCTGATTTTGAAAGAGAGAAAAACGCTATTTCCGATCCCGAAATAAGTGCAGATAAAACCAACAACAAAACCAAGGTTATTGAACCTGAAACGATTATCCAATCAATATTGCTGCTTAAAAATATACTCGTGGGTTCTGAATCCAAGGATAAATAATTTAATTAATAATTAGAAGGGCAGGTTATCCGGTTCATCTTTTAAACTACCCTCACTTTTCTTAGGTTGTTCTTCTGTATCAGATGATTCTACAGTTTGAGGATGATTCAAATCCTTTTTTGTTGTTAAAAAATTCATATCAATTGCATGAATTTCTGTGATATATCTTTTTATTCCGTCTTGTTCCCATTGCCTGGTTTTAATTCTCCCTTCAATATAAACCCGATCACCTTTGCTTAAATATTTTTCACAAATTTCGGCCAATTTATTTCGTGTAACCACATTATGCCACTCGGTTGTTGTTATTCTCTCACCCGTTTGTTTATTGGTATAACTTTCATTGGTTGCCAGTGAAAATTTTCCGATACAATTACCTCCTTCAAAATAATGCATTTTTACCTCATCTCCCAGGTGTCCTATCAACATTGCTTTATTTAACGAATTTGCCATTAAAAGTTTTTATTTATTCAAATATACCACAAAAATTAATCCCTTTTTTGATAAATATCAACAAAGTTTTGTAATAAAGTCGGTAGGGCAAAGTTACTTAATTTTTCCCAGGAAACAGATCGATCAATAGGGTCATTAGTCTCTATAATCCAAAAAGTTGTAAATAGATGCTGATGCGTTAATTTATGTATTATTTGCTTTTGATTAAATTTTGAAATGTGGTAAGATTTATTGGCCAATATTTTTTGAAAAGTTGGATTATTATTGATCTCTTTTATATCTATTTCATTGTCGGATTCATATAATGGAAATTCATATAAATTTCGCCAAATATCATTTTCCGTTCTTTGCCTAATGAAGGTGCTTTGATTTTTACTATTGATAATAAGATAATTAAAATATCTCTTTTTGATTTTGACATTGTTTTTTTTAACAGGTAGGAATTTTATTTTATCCTGATCCAGTGCAAAACAACTATTTTCAAATGGGCAGATGTTACAATCAGGATTATTCGGTTTGCAAACCAAGGCCCCAAATTCCATAATCGCCTGATTGTGATCTCCTGGGTTTTCATTATCTATTAAAGATTGCGCCAATTCCTTAAACTCCTTCATTCCTTTAGAAGCGTTGATGGGGGTAGAAATTCCAAAGTATCTTGACAGAAATCTATAAACATTCCCATCAACTGTTGCAGTGGCTTCATTATAACAGAAGGAAGCTATTGCAGAAGCCGTATAATCTCCAACACCTTTTAATTTTTTCAATTTCTTAAAGTTATTCGGAAATTCTCCTTGAAGATTTTCTGTTATATAAATAGCCGTTTTGTGCAAATTTCTAGCCCGTGAATAATAACCCAATCCCTGCCAAAGTTTTAAAACATCATCTTCTTTAGCTTTAGCCAGCAATTTTATATTTGGAAATTTTTCTAAAAATTTTAAATAATATGCCGTGCCTTGAGCAATTCTTGTTTGCTGCAAAATAATTTCCGATAGCCAAATTTCATATGGGTTTTTGGTTTGGCGCCAGGGCAAATCCCGCTTATTTTTTAAATACCAGATTTTTAATGTGTTAGAAAAATGTGGATTTTTTTTCATTTTGCAATAGTACAATATTATTATCTAATTAAATTTTAATCATTTAGCTTTCCAAAATTGATAAAATGTGTTATATTTGCCGACTCAAATAACATTCAAAATAACAATCAAATAACATATTAAATAATTAAAAATGACAAAAGCAGAAATAGTAGCAAACATTTCGGAAAAATCAGGAATTGAGAAAGGTGATGTTTTAAGAGTGGTTGAAGATTTAATGGTTGAAGTAAAAGACGCATTAAACAAAGGAAACAATGTGTATTTAAGAGGTTTTGGTAGCTTTATTGTTAAAAAAAGAGCTGAAAAAACAGGTAGAAATATTTCAAAAAACACGACAATTAAAATACCTGCACATAATATACCCGCATTTAAGCCGGCAAAAGTATTTGTAGAAAGTGTTAAAAATAACGTTCCTGTTTAATAATAAAAATCAAATAATTCAGTTTAAGTATGCCAAGCGGTAAAAAAAGAAAACGCAGTAAAATCTCTACGCATAAACGCAAGAAGAGAAGTAGACAAAACCGTCATAAAAAGAAAAAATAACAAATAGGTGATTCATCACCTATTTGTTTAAATTTTATACAGGATAAGTTCTTTGACATAGAAATTTGTTTGTAACGACAAATTTTGTTGGTTATTATCAAAATAATAATCATTTGGAAAAAATTATTAATCTATCTATAAATAATTTTAAATCAAAAACATCGATTGAAATTGTTTATTGGTATAAAAAAATACAGAGTGAAAACAGAATTAATTATTAGATCGAATTCCTCTGATATAGATTTTGCCTTATTAAAAGATGGTAGACTTGTTGAATTACATAATGAAACTATAGATAATAAGTTTTCGGTTGGAGATATATTCTTATCAAAAATAAAGAAAACTTTAACAGGACTAAATGCCTCATTTGTGAATGTAGGAAGTGAAAAAGATGCGTTTTTGCATTATCACGATTTGGGACCACAATTATTATCATTACAAAAATTCACACAACAAATTATCTCAGGTAAACGAAAAGAATTCACTTTAAAAAATTTCCGTTTTGAAAAGGACATTGATAAAAACGGAAAAATTGACAAAGCCATAAAGGCAGGTCAAAATTTATTGGTTCAAGTTGTTAAGGAACCCATTTCAACAAAAGGTCCTCGAATAAGTTCAGAGCTTTCTATTGCAGGAAGGTATTTAGTTTTAGTTCCTTTTTCAGATAGAGTTTCAGTTTCACAAAAAATTACGAATACTCATGAAAAGGAACGGTTAAAAAGACTTGCAAAGAGTATCAAGCCAAAAGGATTTGGAGTAATATTGCGAACGGTAGCTAAAGATGTTAAAGTAGCAGAATTAGACCGAGATTTACAAAATTCACTACAACGGTGGTTGGATATGTGTAAGCAAATTACCAGAGCGCATGCGCCTCATAAAGTCCTTTCGGAAGTAAATAGAGCTTCTTCAATATTACGAGATGTATTTAACGATTCATTTACAAGCATTGTCTCAAACGATGAATCTTTGTATCATGAAATTAAAGAATATATAACAAGAATTGCTCCCGAAAAAGCATCTATTGCGAGATTCTATACGTCAAGAATACCAATTTTTGATCATTTCGGTATTGAAAAGCAGATTAAGTCTTCATTTGGCCGTTCTGTTTCAATGAAAAAAGGAGCTTATTTAATTATTGAACATACAGAAGCTTTACACGTTATTGATGTTAATAGTGGAAATCGCTCAAACAGAGGGAATTCACAAGCCGAAACTGCATTAGAAGTTAATTTAATAGCAGCCACAGAAATTGCACGTCAATTGCAACTTCGGGATATGGGCGGAATAATTGTGGTTGATTTTATTGATATGCATTCAGCAGATCATAGAAAACAACTCTTTGACCGTTTGAGAAACGAAATGAAATCATCAAGAACAAAGCATAAAATTTTACCTCCAAGTAAATTTGGATTAATTCAAATTACACGTCAAAGAGTAAGATCAGAACGAGTAATTAAAACTAATGAGGAAAATCCAAATAAAAATGGCGAGGTTGAAGCACCAATTTTATTGATTGATAAAATAGAATCCGATATTGAAATTATTTCAGCGAAGAATAATATTAAAGGAATGGCATTACATGTGCATCCGTTTATAGCTTCACATCTTTCAATTGGAATCAATTCAATTCAATTTAAATGGTTTTTAAAATACAAAAAGTGGATTAAAATAATTCCTAGAGATGCTTTTCCATATTTAAAATATCAATTTTATGATAAAAGGGATAAGTTAATAAGGTAACATTATTTATATCATATTAAAGCCTGTTAATTAAATTAACAGGCTTTTTTTTGTGACTTATTTTATGATTTTTTGAATGATAACTTTTGAGTTATTCAAGGTAACATGAATGAAATAACAGCCCGTTTTTTCAAAAATATAATCCTGTAAATAACCTTCTACATCGGAAACTTCTATCTGTGAAATTTTCCTTCCCAGTATATCAAAAACATTTATAGAAGAAATAATACTGTTTTCACTGGTTTTTATCATAATAGATTCTGCAATATGTTTAATAATTAAACTTTCATGAACTGTATTAATTTTTTCAATATTTAAAATGGTATTGTTAAATTTTAAGGAAAAACGCTCTAAAAATTCACCTTTACCAGCCAGGTCAAATTCATAATCGCCCGATTTTAAATCATGCGTTTTATTCAATAGAGCATCATACAAATAGATATTTTCATTTTTTAGATTTCCTTCTAAATGATCAATTCCAATTTTTAATGTAACTACTTCCTCTATATATGAAGAAAAACCCAAAGGAATAATTTCATTGTCATTAAAAGGTTGAGTTCCTTGAATTGCAAGATGCTGATTTTCGGCAATTGAATAAAATGAAATATAACCGGTACTTTCCATACGTAAACCATCAAAGTAAGATTCATATAATTTGCTGGCGCCATCAAAAAATCCAATTAATATTTGACTGAAAATACCTTTATTATTAAATAAATTTAACCAAATCTTATCCTGTTCATTTTCGTTTTTATTTTTGCTTGATTTAAAAAAAATATCATTACCGGACCTTACCCTCATCACATTTTTAAATTCGATATTGCCTGATTGTATGGCTTCAACAAAAAAACCTTGCCCACTTGCTATTATCCCATTAGGAACCAAACCATTGGAATGAGCGGCTATACCACCTGTGCCAATATTGTAAATTGAATAATCATCTGCGCTATAGGTTTTGTCACTACCATTGGTAAAAACTTCGGTGTCATGTGTCCAAAAATATAAGGTTGGATTTAAAAGAGATTTATTCATGGCGTTATTTAAAAACACTTCGGCATCAATTGCCGATGGATATGGATTGCCAATTAAATTCCAATCATTATATTCATTGGAATGATCATTGCTTAAATAAACGGGAACATTATAAATTCCATTATTCACTTCTCCATTAAAAATAACAGATTGAGATTCTCCAAATAGAATCGAATTGGGAGCCATAGCTGTATATCCTCTGCCAATTTCCATATTTCCTTGTGTTTTTTGCCAAGAGTTATTGTCATCATCTAGATTGTCATTATTTACATCAGAATAATTTTGAGTTAAAAATTGATAAAATGAATTTTGAGGTGATTCATTAAAAACATTTTCTAAAATGGCATTTTTAATGGGTGAAGACCAATAGGTATAATCATATTTTTTTAG
>SMVB01240656.1_pt1 | contig 26515 bp, 25 predicted proteins | sample 2456461 | NCBI WGS metagenome assembly SMVB01 (sample SAMN11095934, study PRJNA526329) | marine sediment metagenome | biome: Marine sediment; feature: Surficial sediment; material: Deep marine sediment; isolation source: Hadal surficial sediment | place: Pacific Ocean | collected 2014-05 | depth...
ATCGAGGGAGATCCTGCCGTTTACAACCTCGACTTCGCCGCCAACGCTGACGTTTTCCCCAAGCCGAATCGAACCATTCACGCTGCTTACGTCCGCGGTAGACGAACCCGAGCCGATGCGAATAGTGCCGTTCACGGTTTCCGCATCTTTCAGCGTCACATCTTCGGCAATGCGAATCGAGCCGTTTACCGTCTCCAGTGAACCGGCGATGACCGCGCCCTTGCCGACAGTAATGCTGCCGTTAATCGTTGACTGACCGCCGGTTTCACTGCCGGCGTCAACCTTGATGCTTTTGTTCAGGCTAAGCCCGTGTGCCGGTGCAATGAGCAGCAATGCCAGCAGGCCGGCGCTGAGTACGGCAAATCTGTGCGTGTTGTGCATTTTCGAGTCCTCGAAACAGGGAAACTTTGTATTTTGTACTGATTCGATGCCGCTCGAGCGACATTGGTTGCAGGCGAGCCCCGATTCGGCCCCGTCTTATTATGGTGGTCGCTGCTGCGCTGGGGCGATGACCGGCAATTAAAGGTAACCTTAGCCCACCACGATCTGCCAGAGCCCGACCACTCTATGCGAATAGCTCTCGAGGCCCGCAATCTCGTCAAACAATATCCCGGTGTCCTCGCCGTCGACGACCTCTCGTTCCAGGTCGAGGAAGGCATCTGCTTTGGCCTGCTGGGGCCAAATGGTGCGGGCAAGACCACGACCGTGGAAATTATGGAGGGGGTCACGCCGGCAACCTCCGGCGAGGTCTACTACTACGGCGAGCCGGCGGGCAGCAAATTTCGCGAAGAAGCCGGCATGCAATTTCAAAGTACGGCTTTACAGCAATTCATCACTGTCAGGGAGACCCTGGAAATGTTCCGGAATCTCTACCACAGGCAGGCAGACCTGGACCAGGTCATCGACGATTGTTCATTGAGGGATCTGCTCGACCGGGACAATCGTAAACTGTCGGGCGGCCAGTTGCAGAGGCTCCTGTTGGGCGTCGCGCTGGTGAACGACCCGCGCATCGTTTTTCTCGACGAACCGACAACCGGGCTCGATCCACAGGCGCGGCGGAATTTCTGGGATTTGATATCGCGTATTCGTGCCGGTGGCACGACCATCATCCTGACCACCCACTACATGGAAGAAGCACAGTTTCTGTGCGACGAGATTGCGATCATGGATGTCGGCAAGATCATTACGCAGGGCTCTCCCGAGGTGTTGCTCAAAGAGCATTACAAGCATGTCATCATCGAACTGCCGCTGGATGATTTTGTCGGCAATCTTGCGGACATCGAGCACCGGGTCCTCGAGACACAGGGCATCATTGAAATCGAAACCAACGACGTCAGTGGAAGTCTGCAGCAGCTGGCGGCGCGGGCCAGTGGACTGAACGGCTTGAAGATCCGGCAACCCAATCTCGAGGACCTGTTTCTCGACCTTACCGGACACTCGCTGCGTGCCTGAGAAATAACCGGGAGCAGGATCGATGCCATGTTGAAGAGAATTTTTGCAATCTTTCGGACCCGCAACCTCGAATTCGTCAGGGATCGCGGAACCATGGCCTGGAACCTCATATTGCCCGTCATGTTGATGTTCGGCCTGTCTTTTATCTTCAGCGCAGACCGCCCCGTGTATACGGTGGGCGTGTTGCAGTCTGCATCCGGGATCGATGTCAGTGCGCACCCGTTTCTCGAAACCCGCTTTATCGATTTTGTGGTCATCAAGGATGAAGCAACCGGTTTCAGCAGGATTGCGCGTCATCAACTCGACCTCCTGGTGCAATTCGAGGGACGACAGCGTTACTGGATCAACCCGGACTCGCGCAAAGGTTACTTTGCCGAACTGGCGCTTCTGGAATCAGATAGCGGGCATGAGTACAGTTTGAAAAAAGCACAAATTGAGGGTGATGCCATCCGCTACGTCGACTGGGTACTGCCCGGCATACTCGGCATGAACATGATGTTCAGCGCCCTCTTCGGTGTTGGTTATGTCGTTGTCCGCTACCGCAAGAACGGATTTCTCAAGCGCCTGCGAGCCACGCCGCTGAGCGCCATCGAATTTGTCATTGCACAGGTTGTATCCCGATTGATGCTGATCGTGATGATTACGTCGTTCCTGTTTCTGGGTACAAAGTTTTTCCTCGGCACGCGGATGGATGGCAGCTACCTGACCTTGTTGATTGTATTGATCGTTGGCGCAATTTCCCTGATCTCGCTGGGACTGATGATATCGGCCCGCGTTACGAGCGAGGAACTGGCCGGCGGATTTCTCAACATGGTGACATGGCCGATGATGATGCTGTCCGGGGTATGGTTTTCCCTGGAGTCGGCAAACGAGTGGGTTCAGCGAGTATCAAACATATTTCCGCTGACCCATGTTCTTGATGCCGCGCGCGCGGTCATGATCGATGGCGCAGGATTTGTTGAAATCGCGCCACAGCTAACGACCCTGGTGATAATGAGCACAATTTTCCTGTCATTCGGGGCCCTGGTCTTTCGCTGGCACCCCTCTTAAGTGTTCAATGATGCCAGTTGATCTGATCGATATAGGCGCGAACCTGACGCACCACAGTTTCGATGACGATCGCGACGAGGTCATCCAGCGCGCGAGCGATGCCGGCGTACGCAGGATGATCCTGACCGGCAGCAGCGAACAGGGCAGCCGTGATGCATTAAGCCTGGCGGCGAACTGGCCGGAACGGATGTATGCGACCGTGGGGGTGCACCCGCATCATGCCAGTGACTACTCGGACGCCGTGCACTTGACGCTCTCTGAACTGACCGCGCATGACGCCGTGGTCGCCGTGGGCGAGTGTGGCCTCGATTACTTCCGGAATTTCTCACCGCAGGACGAGCAGCGCGATGCTTTTCGCCGGCAACTCGAACTGGCGGCAGAGACCGGGCTTCCGGTTTTTCTGCACCAACGTGATGCGCACCAAGATTTTCTCAGCATCCTTGAACCGGCGATGAGCGATGTGGCGCGAGCAGTTGCGCACTGCTTTACCGGCGGCGCAATGGAATTAATCGACTACCTGGACCTGGGACTGACTATCGGCATCACCGGATGGATCTGTGATGAACGCCGCGGCGGGGATCTGAAAAACATCGTCGGGCAGATTCCGCTCGACCGGCTGATGATCGAGACGGATGCGCCCTATCTTTTGCCGCGCACCCTGGACCCGAAGCCAAAAACGCGCCGCAACGAACCAATGTATTTGCGCGAGATATTGCGGGTGCTTGCCGAGGCAATGGGTCAACCAGAGTCAGTCATCGCATCTGCAACCACGGAAAATGCAGAGCGTTTTTTTGCACTTTGACTATTTGGGAACGAGCGCCACTACCCTGACGGGACCCCCCGAGCCACCTTCGATTTTCATCGGCGACGCAAGGATCGTCGCAGCGGTTGCCGGTCGCTGGTCGAGGTTTGCCAGGTTCTCGAGATTGACGACACCTTGTGCATTGCCCACCCTGTGCACGATGAAATCCTGCGACTTGCCCTAACTCAACCGATGCGGAATCTACGCCAAGCATTGCTACTGCCCGATCCTCCGCCAAGATTCTGCTGGCAGCTTCCCCGTATCCCGGAAACTGGAGCTTGCTCGCATGGCCCGGCATATCGTCACCCAGGTAAGCCATTGCGTCGGGCCAGTACAGCGTGTTTTCGCCATAGCTGTGGCTCAAATCGACGAGCCGGTAATCGCCTGTATCCAGCGCAAATGCTGACCACGAGGAGATCCAAACCAATGCGCCGACGATAATTCGATAGGTCATGACAGGTCTCCAGTGCAACGCGGATCGAAAAAAATCAGAACTGCGGGGTTTTGCGAATCCTGCTTGTTGTCACCGGGATATCAGCCCTGTCGTGAATCAATTCCCAGTGCGGCAAGAATGCCTCGATCTTGACCTTGGCGGCTGCCTTATCTTTTTCTCCAAACTCGTCCCTCAGTTCATCAAGGGTAGTCACCAGTTCTGGAACGCCCTTGGTGAAACTGGCTCCGTCTAAAAACACGATACGCCCGGCCACCGGGACCTGGCGCACGATTTGACGGACGGCAGCGATACGGTCATACAGCGCCGGCTGCGGATTGGCAAAGGTAAATCGGCGGTCATCGGAGATGACGGTCCAGTCCTGCATCTTGTCGCTGCCGAACACGGCACCGCTGACGTCCTTCACGTCGACGATCAACAGTCCCTGCGCTGTCAGCACCAGGTGGTCGATGTGGATTTCGCCTTCGTCGGCATTGGGAATAACGAGATCTTCGATGCGCCCGAATGCGATGTTGTCGAGCGTATGCGAAAGTGATCTGCTGTGACTCTTGCGCGCCCGGATAACGAGCCAGGTCAGCAGCAATACGATGAGCAGGAGCGGCAGCAGGGTTGCGTTCGGAAAATCTGCAGGTAATAAGTCGTTCATCGTCCAGTGTGCCGGGGCGCCTATCGCTCTCGAATGATTTGTATTGTACGCAGCTTATGCGGAAAAACGATCATCGAGCGCCGCTGCCATCGATTGAATATCCGGCTCGATTTCCACGTAGCGCCGTTCCCGCAAAAGCATACTGGCCATCTCATCCGGCAGTGGTAGCGTCTGGCCGATGATCGGTTCGACGATCTGCTCGAACTTTGCGGGATGCGCGGTCGCAACAAGGATCCAGTCATTTGCCGTTCGTTGCTCATCAGTGAGCGCTCGCCAGGTATACGTTGCGGTTGCCGTGTGCGGGCAGGTGGCAATCCCGAATTCCGTAAAGTTACGGCGAATTTCCTCTTCAATTTCACGATCACTGACCGACCAGGCAGTGACGACAGTCTTGAGCTGATCCGCCTCACCGAACAGGTAGCGCAGCCGCTCCATATTGCTTGGGTTGCCCACGTCCATCGCAGAGGCATGTGTCTGAATACTGGCACGCGGCAGCCATTCCGATCCCGCCAGGAAATCAGGAATAAGGCGGTTGGCGTTCGTCGCCAGCACAATCTCACCGATGGGCAAGCCGAATTGCCGCGTCAGGCAACATGCCAGCGCATTACCAAGATTGCCTGTCGGTACCACGAATGAGGGCTTGCGGCCGGTATCCCGAAAATGCCTGAGACTCGCATCGGCGTAATAGATGCTTTGCGGGAGCAATCTCCCGATGTTGATGCTGTTTGCGGAACTGAAGCGGTACCTCGTTAACGCCGCATCTGCCATGGCCGCCTTGACCATTGCCTGGCAATCGTCGAAGGATCCCCGCACTGCGAGGGAGAGGACATTGTCGCCCCAGCAGGTCAGCTGATGTGCCTGCCGATCCGACACTCGGCCGTCAGGGTACAACACGACGACGCGGATGCCGGACCGCTCATTGAACGCCGCAGCCACCGCTCCGCCCGTATCCCCGGACGTTGCGACAAGAATGGTAAGCGGATTATCGTGCTCGCCCTCCAGGCGGCTGATGCAAGCTGCCAGAAAACCTGCGCCGACATCCTTGAATGCCGCGGTAGGGCCGTGATAGAGCTCTAACAGCCCGGTGTTCCCTGCTTGCGTCGGTAGCGGTGTCACAGGCAATGGGAAACTGAAAGTCTCAGCGACTATTTCAGCTAACGCGGGCAGAAGTGTTGATGACTGGAAAAACGGCTGCAGGAGAATTTTTCCGACGTCCGCAATCGTGTGGCTGCCTGCGAAATCATCAACATTGCGAACCGGCAATTCGGCGGGCAGGTAAAGGCCGCCATCCTCCGCAATGCCCTGGATCAGCGCCTCGTCCAAGGTGACGGCCTTGTCGCCGCGCGTGCTTATGAATTTCACCTTTAATCTTCCAGGTAGGCGCCGCCGGCCGTCATCGGACTGATCCATGACTGGCATTCGTAGCCCATGGTACGGCAGGCCTGCTCCATCGCAGTGGCCACATTTTGTGCTTCAGCATCCAGGGACAGCGCAAAAATACCGGGTCCGCTGCCGGACAGAGAACAACCCAAAGCGTGCGTTTGCAAAGCGGCTTCCCAAACGGCGTCGAAACAGGGTACGGCTGCCTTGCGCTGAGGCTCAATGATCACATCCTTGAGGCAACGCCGGATGAGATGCGGATCATTCTGCTCACATGCAGCGATAAAGCCCGCGAGGTAGCCTTGCTGCTCCAGCCATTGATCAACCGTCACGCTGCGCGCGAGATGCAGTCGCTGCTCCGCGGTATTGAGCTGCATTTCAGGGTGTACGAGGATACTGCTGATACCCTTAGGAGTTGGCAACGGCCAGGCATCCGGAAGCAGCGCCTTTGGACAAAGAACCAGTCCGCCGAGCAGGCTTGGCGCGACATTGTCGGCATGCAATCCGCCGCTCGCATATTGTTCCCCCTTGAGCGCGTAGGCCAATAATTCAGGTTTTTGTAGTGGATTTTCCAGCAGCGCATTGACGGCGACAGTCGCGGCTACCGCGGATGCCGCCGAACTGCCCATACCGGATTGCAGCGGCACACCCTTTAACACGATCAGCTCAACGCCAGACGCATCGCCCTGTTCTTCCCATAGCGCCCTGGCAGCGATCGATGCCGTGTTGTGATCCGGATCAACGGACAGATTGGCGTGGATTTCTCTGTCGAGACCGCGAACTTCCTTGATGGTGATTCCGGCACTCTCGGTCTTGCGCGCCAAAACACGGTCACCGGCACCAGCGATTGCAAGGCCGAGCATGTCGTAGCCCACCGCAACATTGCCGATGGATGCGGGGGCGAACGCCGTCACGTAGTCGTTGGTGCTCATTGCAGCGCGCCATCGCCAAGAAAAGTCGCGAGTTTGAGGAGATCGCCGAAGACCCCGCCAGCCGTAACTTCGGGGCCTGCGCCCGGCCCCTGTATAACAAGCGGACTCGTGGAATACCGGTCCGTGACGAATTGCACGATGTTATCTGTTGAATTGATGTTACTGAACGGGGCGTCTGCCGCTACCTTTTCCAGTCCGACCGATGCGTCTCCCTGCGCCGTGAGCCGTGCCACATACCGCAATGTCTTCCCCTCATCTTTCGCTTCCTTGTAGAGCGCGAGCATTTCATCGTCATACCTCGGGAGCTCGCGCAGGAATTCATCAGTTTCCAGTCCACGCAATTCTTTTGCGATCAGGTTTTGCACCGGGAAATCACCGATCTCGATGTGTTGGCCGAGTTCACGCGCAAGAATGGTCAGCTTGCGAGCGACATCCATTCCCGATAAATCGTCGCGTGGATCAGGTTCCGTATAACCGTTTGCCTTCGCCTGACTCAGAATTTCAGAAAACGGAACACTACCGTCGTAGACGTTGAACAAGTAAGCCAGCGTGCCGGAGAGGATGCCCTGCAATGACCTGATTTGATCGCCGGTATCGATCAGGTCCCTTATCGTCCGGATTATCGGCAGCGCGGCACAGACCGTGGTCTCGTAAAGATAGTGGGTATTGCCTTTCCTCGCGCTGTCAGCCAACGCCTCGTAATACGATTGATCACCACTGAACGCCTTCTTGTTCGGCGTAACAATGTGAATGCCGCGTTCCAGCCAACCTGCGTAACGCTCGGCCACTGCCTGATCTGCGGTGCAATCGATGATCACGGCGTGTGGCAGATGATCAGGATGAACGTGACGTTCAAACGCATCGAAGTCGATATCCGTCTGGGTGGCGCTTATGCCCTCGCGCCAGTCACCAAGGTCGATCCTGCGATCAGCGAGGAGCATGTGTTTTGAACGTGCGATTCCACGCACCCGCAAGTCGAGATCGAAGTCCTTGCGCAGCCGGCCCGCCTGGCGATGCATCTGGTCAAGCAGGGCACCGCCAACGGTGCCACAGCCAACGAGCCCGATCGAGAGCGTCTTTGCGGACAAATAAAACCCTGAATGCAGTGCACGCAACGCGCGCGTGACATCATCGGTGTCGACCACTGCCGAAATGTTACGCTCAGACGATCCCTGGGCGATGGCACGGACATTAATGCCGGCACGGCCCAGGTTGCCAAAAAACCTGGCAGCGATGCCGGGCTTCCCTGCCATACCGTCGCCGACCACGGCTACGATGCTTTGCGCGTGCGTTGCCTCTACTCGCTGAATCTGGCCACTGGCGAGTTCGTCTGCAAATGCCTCCACAATGACATTCTTTGCGCGCTCCGCCACATCTCCCGGCACCGCAATACAGATTGAATGCTCGGAACTCGCCTGGGAAATCAGCGTTACGGAAACACCGGCCTCCTTGAGAGCCGCAAACAGCCGGTCTGCTGTGCCGGGTACACCGATCATGCCGGCACCCTCGAGGTTGACCAGCGCCATGCCGCTGACGGCCGTTATTCCCTTGATGCGCTCGGCCGGCTCCGCGTCGGCACTGATTCTGCTGCCAGGGTGATCGGGATTAAAGCTGCTGCGAATGATAACGGTAATATTGTTATCGACAGCCGGTCCAAGCGTCTTCGGATGAATGACTGTGGCGCCGAAATACGCCAGCTCCATGGCTTCATTGTAGGACAGCTGTTCGATGACCTGCGCGTCCGGCACCCGGGCCGGGTCGGCGCTCATGATACCGTCCACGTCTGTCCAGATGGTGAGTTCTTTGGCGTCCGTCAACGAGGCGAATATGGCCGCCGAGAAGTCACTGCCATTTCGGCCAAGCGTCGTCTGCAGGTTTTCCTCATCAGAGGCGATAAATCCGGTTATCAGGGCAATGCCGGAGAAATCCTTGTCGATAAGCCTGGCGATTGCGGCGCGCGACTCCTTCCACAGTACGACCGGGCCAAGTTCACCGTGCCGGACTTTCACTACCTCACGGGCATCGATCCACGTGCCTGCACGCTCAGCACCCAGTTTCTGCTCGAGATGTGCTGCCAGCAATCGTGCTGACCAGATTTCGCCGTATCCCGCGACGATATCCCTGGTACGCTGCGGCGCGGACTTCACGAGCGCAACGGTTTTCAGAACATCTTCGATCTCCTTTGCATCCTGACCCCATTGATCCAGCAGCCGTACCAGCCGGTCGCCTGAGACGAGGTCTTTTGCAGTGTTCGAATAGCGCTGGCCGATCTCGTGACATTCGGTGATGTAAGCGCTGTCATCCCGCTCGGCCATCAACGACAGACGGATCAGTTTATCCGTCATGCCATCCATTGCCGATACGACGACCCCGATCTTCGCGTCCGGCAGGCCAGCGACGATGTCACCCACATGCTCAAAGCATTTCGCGTCAGCAAGGCTGCTGCCGCCGAACTTATGAATCTTCCAGTGCTTGCCCGACACGACTAAATGATGACCGCCCGTGAAATAAAGCGGCTAATCATAGCGGCAGATGTAGCAAGAAGATATGGTGGGGGCAGTAGGAATCGAACCTACGACCAGCGGCTTAAAAGGCCGATGCTCTACCGACTGAGCTATACCCCCGGGTGTGTGAAAAATGGCGGGCGGGATCATACCGAACCGCCCGAAAATGACAAGGATTCAACCTGCCCTAGTTGCCCTCGTCGGCCATCCTGTTTAAGCGCTGCTCGGCCAGGCGTGCGGCAGTGGTGTCCGGATAATCAGCTTGTACGCGCCCGAGGGCGCCGCGGGCTGAATCCCAGCGCTGTAATTCATAATTGCTGTAGCCGGTCTTCAGCAGCGCATCGGGGATCTTGCGCGACCGCGGGAACTTGCTGATGACCACCTGGAAGTGCTTTAACGCATTCTCGAACTGGTTGGTCACGTAATAAGACTCCGCCAGCCAGTACTGCGCATTGTCGGCAAGCTGGCTGTCCGGGAAACTGATCAGGAACTGCTGGAACGCCCTGGCAGCCGCTTCGTAACGCTGCTCCTTCAGCAATTCGAACGCAGCCTGGTAGTTGTCACGATCGGAACCGCCCGGAATCGGCAGCTGTCCCGGGGCCAGCAAACCGCCGTCCATTACGTTGACTACGGGGTTCCGCTGGCCGCGCTCGAGGTTTCGTATGCGATCATCAAGATCGATATACAGATCTCTCTGGCGGCCGGCCGTGCCTTGCGCGCCATGCTCCAGCGATTCAGTCCTGCCCTGCAGTTCTGCTGACTGCCGCTGCAGTTCGTCCACCTGCATGGTCAGGTCAACCAGGCTGCCGTTCGCGATCACCCGCTCGAGGGCGCCAAGCCGCTGCTCCATTTCGGCCAGCTTAACCGCTACCGGGTCCTCCTGCGGCGGCGTTAATGTGCAAGCCGCCGACCACAGGAACGGCACTGCAATCGCCAGTAGAGCCTTTGATCTCGCCACGCTTTGACTCCGGACTAGTTGGTGTACGTGATTTCGACGCGACGATTCTGCTGGTACGCCTCCTCGTCACTGCCAAAGGCGGCAGGACGCTCTTCGCCGAAGCTGACGGTCGAAATCTGACTGGACAACGCGCCCTGGATCAGCAGCATGCGGCGTACTGACTGCGAGCGTCGCTCGCCGAGCCCGATGTTGTATTCCCGCGAGCCTCGCTCATCCGCGTGACCCTCGAGACGGACGGAGGTGCGGCTGTTATTCGACAATCGCGATGCATGCCGCGCGAGAACGTCTGCGTATTCGGGCCGCAAGGCAGACTGATCGAAGTCGAAGTAGATGATCATGGTCATCGCAGATTCGCTGCCAAAGAACTCCCCGTCGTCGATGCCGCCATCATCCATGGGGTCGAGGTCAGGCCCGCTGCCAGCCAACTCAGAATTATCGCGTTGCACATCCGGGTCCGGAACAACGGTCGGTTGCGAACAGCCTGCCAGGAAACCGGCCAGCAGGCCCAAAATAAGCAGTTGTCTAATTCTCATCTCTCTTTCCTTTGAAGTTGTCCAAGCGGTCTTGAATGATATATGTTTTAAACCAATTAGTTATAAAATATGCTTAATGTAATTTCTCAATAAAAAATTCACCTAGAAGCGCGGATACGGGGACCAGACCGGCTCGCGTACATCGCCCTGCCGCGAGGCAAGCCGTTGCCGGACCAGGCCATCCGCAGACACAGTCTCCAGAACACCATTACGCCCTTGCCGTGTTGCGTAAATCAGTGAATCGCTGTTGGGCGCGAAACTCGGCGATTCGTCCTGGCTGCCCCCTGATAACACCAGCAGGTCGCGGTTGTCGAGATCGAGCACTGCAATTCGGTAATTTCCCCTGTCCAGATGCACCATCGCCAGTTTACTGCCGTCCGGAGAAAGTCGTGGCCGGGCATTATAGCTGCCTTCGAAGGTTATGCGCTCGGGTGAATCGCCGTTCACACCGACTCTGTAGACCTGGGGGCCGCCACTGCGATCCGAGGTGAAATAGATAGCACGGCCATCGGGCGCCCAGGTCCCCTCGGTATCAATCGATCGATTGGTCGTCAGGCGGGTCACTTTCCGCGATGCGAGGTCCAGTATGTGGATATCAAGATTGCCGTCGATGCCGCCAAGGGTCAGCACCAGTTTCCGGCCATCGGGCGAAAACGCCGGGGCGCCGTTAATGCCGACACGGCTCGATACCTTGATGCGATTACCGGTACGCAAGGTCTGCACATAGATGGTCGAGATGTTGTTCTCGAACGACACGTAGGCAAGCCGGCGGCTGTCTGGCGACCAGGCCGGCGACATGATCGGATCCGTGGACTCCATGATCGTGATTTCGTTTTCACCATCTGCATCGGCGACCACCAGCGTGTACAGACGATTGTCATCCCGGCCTTGTGCCGTAACATAGGCAACCTTGGTACCGAACACACCCGGAATGCCGGTCAGTTTTTCGTAGATCATATCGGCTGCGCGATGCGCGACCCGCCGCATGGTGCCGCGGCTCGCCGGCATCCGGTAGCCGACCAGTTGCTCGCGCTTGAATACATCGAATAACTGAAATTGCACGCTGTAGGCATTCGCACCCGTTTGCGTGACCTTGCCAATAATCACCGCCTCTACCGCCAGGATAGACCAGTCATCGAAATCCACGTCGACGCCCGTGGTTGGCTTTTGCAGCATGTCATTCTCTGCAATGGGTGCGAAACGGCCGCTGCGGCTGAGATCTGCCGTGATGACGGCGGAAATATCGAAGGGGGCGTTTTCCGCCTCGCCCTCCCAACCGAAAGGTACCACGGCAACTGGGGCTCGTTTGCCAACGAAGTCGGTAATTTCAAATTTCAGCTCGGCCTGCACCTGACCGCCTAATACAGCACAGATTCCGAACACGACCAACCGCCGGACAACAAAATTCCCCATTTTCAAATCCCAGGCCATACCAGAAGTGCCTCTATTGTTCAGGTTTGAACGTGATCCGCAAGTCCCGATCAAAAACACCCGGATTGCCCGGTGACGGCAGTGGCGAAGCCTTGTAAACCGCTGCTACAATGGCTCGGCGCACTGACTCATCGCCGTTGCAGCGGCCAACCTCAACGCTGACCACCTGACCACCCGGAAGTTGCCTGATGTTGACCACACATTCGAGGTTTGCAGGGGCAGAGGCCGGCAGAATAAAATTCCGCGCAATCTGTTGTTGCAGAGCGAACACCCAGCGCATCGTGTCATTAGCATTCAGCGCTGCGAGCCGCATATCTTCGGCCTCGAATTCAGCCTGCCGCCTGCGCTCCAACTCGGCCTCTTCGGCTTCCTTGCGAAGACGCTGATTTTCCAACTGCTGCCGTTCGATATCCTCGAGCCGCTTGCGCTCTGCTTCTGCCCGTAATCGTTCGACCTCTTGTTCCTGGCGCCGTTTGCGCTCAGCCGCTTCCTCCTGCCGGCGTTTCTGATCGGCCTGTTCTTCAAGACGAATGCGGTCCTGCTCCTCGCGCATGTCCGCCTGCCGCCTGACTTCCTCTGCGCGGATCCGGTCCTCGACGGAGGTGTCCGGTTCCGGTTGCGGCTCGGGCTCCGGTTCCTCAACCGGCGGAGGTTCAGGCAGGTCCGCTTCGGCAATCAGGGTCGCGGTGATGGCAAGCGGCACGGCCGGATATGCCGGCGTTGAAAAATCGACAGCCACCACCAGCCCGCCGAAGACCAGCACATGAAAAACTCCCGCAAGGAACAGCGGAATGATGTTGTGCTTGTCGCGTATCAACGTTTCAGATCGCCTTATTCCGGTACGGGATAGGTATCCAGCGGGTCGGTGACGAAACCGACGTGTTCAGCGCCTCCCTGTTGCAGCAGTACCATGGCGCCGACGACGAAGCCGTACTGAACGTGCCGGTCCGCTTTGATGAGCACCGGCGTTTCTGGACGATTGCGCAGCACGGCACCGGTACGCGCCACGATATCCTTTCCTGATACCGGTTCGTCTTCATCATCCCCGACATTGATGTACAGGTTGCCCTCGGCATCGACACTGACGACGAGCGGCGGATGATTCTGAACATTCGCGATCGGTTCAGCGCCTGCTTGAGGCAGCTCAACAGTGACACCCTGCGTCAGCAGCGGTGCAGTCACCATGAATATGACCAGCAGGACCAGCATGACGTCGATGTAAGGGACGACGTTGATCTCGGCAATCAGTTTGCGTTTTTGCATGGGTGTACGCATCTCAAACTGCCTTTCGCTGATTGCGTGCGTGTCTTTGCAGAATGCTCGAAAATTCCTCCATGAAACCGTCGTAGCGAATTTCGAGCCGCACCACCTTGTCGGCATAGCGGTTGTAGGCAATCACCGCCGGTATGGCTGCAAATAATCCCATCGCCGTGGCAACCAGCGCCTCTGCGATACCCGGGGCCACCATTGCGAGCGTTGCAGACTGCACATTGCCGAGCGCCCGGAAGGAATTCATGATGCCCCAGACGGTGCCAAACAAGCCGACATACGGGCTGGTTGAGCCGATGGTGGCAAGCGTTGCCAGACTTTGCTCGAGCCTGTCGACCTCGCGCATCTGCGATACCCGCATCGCCCGCCGGCACTCGTCCACGACTTTGTCCGGTTCCACATCGCCTTGTTGGGAGACGCGATTGAACTCCCTGAAGCCCGATTCGAAAATGCTGGCCATGCCGCTGCTGCCGCCTTTTTGCCGGCCGGCGCTGCGATACAGCGTGTTCAGGTCACCGCCGGACCAGAAGCTGGCTTCGAAATCGTCCGACGCTGATTTAGTCCGGCGTATCAGCCTGTGCTTGGTAAATATGATGTTCCAGGAAGCGACTGACGTAGCCAGCAGAATCAGGAGCACGATTTGTACCACCAAACTAGCACCCATCACCAGGCTCAGGATCGACATGTCTGTTGTCATTTTTCAGGGTCCTCAAACATTGAAGGAGGCACTTTAACCGGCTTGTACGTGTCCGCGTTCAGGAATGCAGCTCGTGTCGTGCCCCGGCACAATAATTGGCTTGCGGAATGCTCGCGATAGATTTCCTGCCTGATCAGAAAACTCGCTCGCGAGACTTTCAACAGATCCACCGTTACCAGCAATTCGTCATTGAAATTCGCCGGAATCAGGAAATCTGCCCGCGACTCCACTACCACGAAGAATCGCCGTTCCTCATGCAGGAGAACATCCTGTTCAACACCGAGATAGCGCAACCATTCCGTCCTGGCGCGTTCCATGAACTTGAAATAGTTCGCGAAATAAACCCGCCCTTGTGCATCCGTGTCCTCGTAATAAACGCGGACCGGCCAGGCGAAGGGCTTATGACTGCTCGAATTGTCCAATAGTTCTGGCCCGGTTTCGCCTACGACTGATCGAAAAGCGGTAGCTCCGGAATGGCTTCCCGTGCCGGTGGCGTCAGGCCAAAATGCAAATAGGCGTTGCGGGTCGCCACCCTGCCGCGCGCCGTGCGCATCATGAATCCCTGTTGTATCAAATAAGGTTCAAGCACATCTTCGATCGTGCCCCGCTCCTCCCCCAGCGCTGCAGCCAGGGACTCGACGCCCACCGGCCCGCCATCAAACTTCTCGATGATGGTCCGCAGCAGACGCCTGTCCATCGCGTCGAAGCCGTTGGGATCGACATCCAGCATGTCCATTGCGCTGATTGCGACTGACTCGGTTACCATGCCGTCCGCCTCCACCTCCGCGTAATCGCGCACCCGGCGCAACAGGCGATTGACGATGCGCGGCGTGCCTCGCGCCCTGCTCGCAATCTGCCGGCCTCCACCCGCATCCAGCGGCAGGTTCAGGATGCGCGCAGACCGCTCAGCGATCTGTTCGAGTTCCTCCGTTGAGTAAAACTCGAGTCGTTGCACAATGCCGAAGCGGTCCCTGAGCGGTGATGTCAGTAGTCCGGCACGCGTGGTGGCGCCAACCAGGGTGAATGGCGGCAAATCCAGCTTGATCGAGCGGGCCGCCGGACCCTCGCCAATCATGATGTCGAGCTGAAAATCCTCCATCGCGGGATAAAGGACTTCCTCGACCACCGGACTCAGCCGATGAATCTCGTCCACGAACAACACATCGTTCGGTTCCAGGTTGGTCAGGATCGCAGCCAGGTCGCCAGGTCTTTCCAGCACCGGGCCCGACGTATGACGCATATTGACTTTCATCTCGTTGGCGACGATGTGTGCCAGCGTGGTCTTGCCGAGACCCGGCGGGCCGAATATCAACAGATGGTCAAGTGCCTCCGTGCGATTTCTCGCCGCGGTGATGAATATGGCCATTTGCTGTTTGACCTTGGATTGCCCGATGAAATCACGCAGGGTCTTTGGCCGAATGGCCCGATCGAACGCCTTGTCCTCTTCCCGGGGAATGGCGCTCGATATGCGGTCATGCTCTATAGCGCTCATTAGGTTACAGCCTGCCTTAGTGCCAGTCGGATGATGTCTTCTGCGGATTTGTCTTCGATGTCCAGTTTAGCAAGCAGCCGCTTGACCTCGACCGGTTTGTAACCAAGCGCAACCAGGGCATCGAAGGCTTCGCTGCGTGGGTCGGTTGCCACCTTGCCGGCCTTCGCCATGATTGCCTGCGCAGGCGAGGGCCCGATCCTGTCGCGCATTTCGATAATCAGGCGTTCTGCGGTCTTTTTGCCCACGCCCGGAATCCTGACCAGCATCGCCGTATCCTCGTAGCGGACACAGCGTTCGAAGTCGCCTACGCCCATTCCCGAGAGTATTGACAGTCCCAATTTCGCGCCGACACCGCTGACCTTGAGCAGCAGGCGAAACAGGACTTTCTCATCCTCAGTGGAGAAGCCGTACAGCAACTGCGCGTCATCGCGAACCAGGTGATGCGTGTGCAGGAAGATTTCAGTACCGACGGCCGGCAGCTCAAGAAATGTGGACATCGGGGTTGCGACTTCATAACCGACGCCGGCGCACTCAACGATGATCAAAGGTGTCTGTTTGATAATGAGCCGGCCTTGCAGAGAACCGATCACTGGACGCCGCCTGCCATCGCTTTGACGCCGCGCAGCGTGGCCTGCAAGCGGCGCTGATTGGCGTGACAAAGTGCCGTTGCCAGCGCGTCTGCTGCGTCCGGAGACGGATCGCCATCGAGTTTCAGCAGCGCACGAACCATGTGCTGGACCTGGGCCTTGGTCGCTGCTCCGGTACCGACGACCGCCTGCTTGATCTCGCGTGGCGCGTACTCAAATACCTCGAGGTCGAACTCGAAAGTGGCGCAAATAGCGGCGGCCCGCGCATGTCCCAGCTTCAGTGCGCTGCTGGCGTTTTTGTGTACAAACACGCTTTCGATAGCGAGCACATCCGGTCGGTACTCCGCAACGATCGCATTGACAGATTGAAAAATGAGCCTGAGCCGGTCTTTGAAGGCGCCCTCAACAGTATGGACAGCGCCACTGGCGACATAGGTGGCGCAATCCTGTTGGCAGTCAAGGACCGCGAACCCGGTCAGGCGTGACCCGGGGTCAATCCCAAGAATGCGCAGGCGTACAGTCAAGAATCACCTCAAAGTTGGGCCAACACTTCATCCGTAATGTCGGCATTGCTGTAGACGTTCTGGACGTCGTCCAGATCCTCCAGCATTTCGAGCATTTTGATCATCGAACCAGCAGCCTGCAACCCGAGATCGGTGCTGGTCGACGAGCGCATCGTCAGTTCGGCATGCTCGGGCTCCAATCCGGACGCTCTCATCGCATCCAGGACTTGCTCAAAATCTGCGGGATCGGTCAGCACTTCGATGGATTTGTCGTCGTCGACAATCACGTCCTCGGCGCCGGCTTCTATCGCAGCATCCATCACCTCAAGTTCGTCACTGCCGGCCGGGTAATTCAGGAGGCCGACATGATTGAATATGTAGCTGACCGATCCGTCAGCGCCCAGGTTGCCCCCAAATTTTGCAAACGCGTGCCGCACCTCGGCAACCGTACGGTTCTTGTTGTCCGTCATGCAGTCAACTATAACCGCCACCCCACCCGGGCCGTAGCCCTCATAGCGGATTTCGACGTACTCCACGCCGTCGAGATCTCCGGATCCACGGTTGATGGCGCGATCGATGTTGTCCTTTGGCATGCTATGCGACTTCGCCTTGTCGACTGCCAGCCGCAGCCTTGGATTGGCTGCAATTTCGCCGCCGCCGATACGCGCCGCGATGGTAATTTCCCGGATTAGCTTGGTGAAGAGCTTGCCGCGCTTCTTGTCCTGGGCGCCCTTGCGGTGCTGGATATTCGCCCATTTGCTGTGTCCCGCCATAAGCTGAAATTCTCGTCGGCTCCCGGATGTTCCATTCAGCACGCGCCTGCGCCGGCGGGCACACGCTGCCGCCTGGTAATTCCTGATGTTTCGCCCAAAATCACGGCGTATGATAACGGTTAAAAGATGCCCGCACACCCGTCTAAATCCGCCAAATGGCTATTTCCGAACACCCAAACAGGCAGATAGATGCCGCGCCGGCTGTCATGGCCGCCAGAGTCGGCGATTTTGCAGCTACGCTGCCGGATCGCCCGGATATCGTGGCGGCGCGCCTTGATGGCGAGCAGATTTCAACAATCCTGGAGCCGCTGGCGCTGCCGGAGGCCCTGGTTGCGGCGGTGCGGGTCTATCCACTGCGCAGAGAGGGCCTGATCGGCTTAAAGGACCTGCAGCAGCTGAAGATCGAAGGTCTGCCGGAACTCGTTCAGGGGCTGGTGCAACTGGGGCGTTTCACCCTGCCGCCCAATTGGCAGCCAGGCGAGGCACTGGCCGTTCAGCAGTCGGAGGCACTGCGTAAAATGCTGCTCGCGGTCGTGTCGGACGCGCGGCTGGTCCTGGTGCGAATCGCAGAACAACTGCTCCGATTGCGCCTTGCGAAGTCCGCAGCTGTGGCCGAACAGCGCTCGCTTGCCGTGGAAACACAGGAGATCTATGCGCCGCTGGCGAACCGCTTGGGCATGTGGCAGTTCAAATGGGAACTGGAAGACCTGGCATTTCGCTATCTCGAGCCGGATACCTACAAGCGCATTGCGCAATCACTGAACGCAAAGCGCAATGAACGCGAGTCGTTTATCGAGGAACTGAAGGAAACACTGGGCGCGGAACTTGCGAGGAATGACATCGCCGCCGACATCAATGGCAGGCCCAAACACATTTTCAGCATCTGGAGAAAAATACAGAAAAAGAACCGCGGCCTGGCTCAAATTTTCGATGTCCGGGCGGTGCGGGTCCTCGTCAGTGATGTCAGCGACTGTTATGCAGCATTAGGCGTTGTGCACAATCTCTGGTCGTATTTGCCGGGCGAGTTTGACGACTATATTGCGAATCCGAAAGACAACAATTACCAGTCGCTGCACACCGCGGTTATCGGGCCCGACAGACAGACGCTCGAAGTGCAGATCAGAACTCATGACATGCATCGCGACGCAGAACTCGGCGTCGCCGCACACTGGCGCTACAAGGAAGGCGGCACGAGCACAGCATCGTTCGATCAGAAGATACACCTGTTGCGCAGTTTACTGGAACCGACCGGGATCGGTGACGATCTTCTCGATCAGATTCGCGGCGACATATTCGAAGATCGCGTATACGCGCTAAGCCCCAAAGGTGATGTCGTCGAGATGCCGGCCAACTCAACGCCGCTCGACTTCGCCTACCATGTGCATACACAAGTCGGACATCGCTGCCGCGGCGCCAAGGTCAACGGCCGCATCGTACCGTTGACTTACAAAGTCCGGAATGGCGACAAGATAGAAATCATCACGGGCAAGAACCCACGACCGAGTCGCGACTGGCTGAGTCCGCAACTCGGTTACCTGGCCGCATCCAGGAGTCGCACCAAGGTTCGAAGCTGGTTTCGCCAGCGGGACAAGGATCAGAACAAGCGTCAGGGTCGTGAAATTCTCGAGCGGGAACTTGGCCGCCTGAATGTTCGTGACGTTGCCACGGAGGAAATAAGCAAACAATTGAAGTTCGGCAACAATGATGCGTTGTATGTTGCCCTTGGTGCCGGCGACATTACAGCGGCCTCGATCGCCTCCGCACTGCAAAACCTCCACCAGGAAGAACCGACCGATGTCATTCGCAAGCGGCGAAAAAACCGGCAGAAGAAATCCGGCGCTGCCGACATCGCCATAAGTGGCATTGGGGATCTGTTATGCAACTTCGCGCGCTGCTGCCGGCCGGTTCCGCCTGAAAATATCATTGGATACATCACGAAAGGCCGCGGGGTCAGTATTCATCGCCAGGACTGTGGTAATTACCTGAGCCTGCACGCCCGAAATCCGGAGAGAGTTATTGACGTGGACTGGCGGAATGCCACCGACGCCATTTATCCGGTAGAGCTGCAACTGCACGCATACGACCGGCAAGGCCTGCTGCGGGATGTTAGCAGTGTATTCGCCGACGAAAATGTCAGTGTCGACAGTATCCAGACACATACCGACAAACAGTCGATGCAGGTGACAATGGAATTGAACGTATCCGTTCCCGGTCTGCCGACCCTCAGCCGCATCATCAACCGGCTCGAACAGTTGCCGAATGTAACCTCGGTTCGCCGCCGGAATTAAATCGCGGCTGAAGCCGCTCCTGCGGGCGCCAATAGCATGAACGCAGGAGCGGCGTCCCGCCGCGATCGAAATGGTGCGCGTCACTCAGGATACTCAGCCACTAGCAGGGCAATCAGTCCCTGAGCGTCGGCTATAAGTTTGGGCATCTCAGTTTCCACGCGGCTGTCGATGCCCATACGGCCGCCAAGCTCGACAAAGCTGTTTACGGCTATTCTGATTTCTTTGATATCGTCCGTGAGCAGAGGCAGGTCTGTTTTTTCGTATGCCTGAAGTAGCTGCGAAAATTGAACGAAGTAACCCTGTGGCCCGACCTGCACTACTTTATCGAGGTTCGGGTAGTTGCATCGACCACCCGGTATGCGAGCGCAGTGGCATTGCCCCCGATCCGTCGATCGTGCGCAAAGTCTTCATCAAGATGACGAGTAGCTGCATCGTACGCCGAGATTTTCTCCGCCAGCAGCTTGTTCTCCATTTGCCGCAACGCCCCCCCAGCTTTTGATCTGTTCCATCGCGGTTCGATTCCACGCATATGGGCGGTAATACGGGATGCGCATGAAGTAGAACAAATCGATATTCCTAATCTCTTCGATCGATTTTGCTTGCGTATAGGTGGCCAGGTCATCGATCTTTTTTCGTAAATACTCCATTTGGGCCACGATTTGTTCAACCATGATCACATCCCGTTCCAGATCCTTGATCAGTGCGTGGGCAAAATCTGTTATCTCTTTTTGTTCAATCCGGTCCTCGTTCCAGTTATTGATCTGTAGCGCGATAAGAATTCCGATCACTACAAGCAAGAGTTCACCGAAGGAATACCAAAGGTATTTTCGTGTCTGCCGTTCGGACAAAAAGTCACTCCTGATTCTTCTGAATATGCGGAACATGGGAAGGCAGTATAGGCGTCTTGCCACGATTTAATTCGAATCGCGCCGGGACGGCGCTCCTACGTATTGGGAAAGTTCAGCGCTCGTTTATCGACGGCGAGGGCAGCTTCATGCAGCGCCTCGGCCAGGCTCGGATGTGCGTGAATGGTTCGTTGAATGTCCTCAGTGCTGCCCGAAAATTCCATCGCGAGCACTGCTTCTGCAATCAACTCCCCCGCCATCGGGCCGATGATATGTACGCCGAGAATTTCGTCGTCGTCCGCGGCCGAAACAATTTTTACCATACCCGCGGTCTGTTCCATCACCTTGGCACGCGCACTGGCCGCAAAAGGAAAGCTTCCGACCTTGTATTCACGCCCGCTTGCCTGGACCTCTTCCTCGGTCTTGCCGACCCAGGCGATTTCCGGCGATGTATAGATGACGGATGGGATCACATTGTAATTGACTTCGGCAATCTCTCCCGCGATCAGGTCGGCGGCCATGACGCCTTCTTCCGAGCCCTTGTGCGCAAGCATTGGCCCACGCACACAATCACCGATGGCATAGACACCTTTGGCTGCAGTCCGGCATTCATCGTCGACTTCGATAAATCCACGCTCATCCAGCTGGATGCCCGAAGCATCGGCAAGCAAGCCGTCTGTGAACGGCCGCCGACCAACCGCAACGACGAGTTTGTCTACCGTAAGAGACTGCTTGCCGGACTGATCTTCGTAGTCGATGACGACCTTGTTCCCTGTCACCTTTGCGGAATTAACTTTCGCTCCCAGGTGAATGTTCAGGCCCTGTTTCCTGAACTGGCGGCCGGCTTCTTTCGCAAGCTGGCGGTCCACCATGAACAGGAAGTCATCCATGGCCTCGAGCACGGTAACCTCGGATCCTAAGCGGCTCCACACACTGCCGAGTTCGAGCCCGACAACACCGCCGCCGACTACGCCGAGCGTCGCCGGCACCTGTTCGAATTCCAGTGCGACCAGGGAGTCGACGATCCGCTCTCCATCGAATGGCGCCGTCTTCAATTCTATTGGCGTCGAACCGGTGGCGAGGATGACGTAACGTGAATCCAGGACTTCGACATCGCCATCGACCGGAGTGAATTCCACTTTCTTGTCCGCCAGGAAGCGGCCATGGCCGACCAGCCCGGTGACCTTGTTGGCTGTAAACAACCCGGCAATACCGCCGGTCAGTTGCCGAACGATTCCGGTTTTTCGCTTCTGCATCTGCCCGATGTCGACCGCAACACCGCTCACGTTGATACCGTGTTTGCTGAATTCGTGTTGTGCCCTGTGAAAGAGTTCGGATGACTCAAGCAGAGCCTTTGACGGAATACATCCTGCATTCAGACAGGTGCCACCGAATGCATTGCTGCCGTCCGTGTTTTGCCATTCATCGATACACGCGACATTCATTCCATGCTGGCTGGCGCGGATAGCCGCTATGTAGCCTGCCGGACCCGCGCCAATTACAACAACGTCGAAACTTCTTCCCATTATTCTGTTTTGCCTATTGCCTATACCTGGAGCAGCATTCGGCCGGGATCCTCGAGTGAATTCTTCACGCTGACGAGAAACTGCACAGCTTCCTTGCCGTCAATGATTCGATGATCGTAGGTCAGCGCCAGGTACATCATCGAACGAACGGCAATCTCACCATCAACGACCATTGGCCGATCCTGAATCGCATGCATCCCCAGGATCGCGCTTTGCGGGGGATTCAGAATTGGTGTCGAGAGCATCGAACCGAATACGCCACCGTTGGTGATCGTGAAGGTGCCGCCCGTCAGGTCCTCCATGCTCATCGTTCCATCGCGTGCTTTTTTCCCGAGCTCCGCGATGTCCGACTCTATCTGCGCGAAGCTTAAGAGATCGACATCCCTCAGTAGCGGCACCATGAGTCCGCGATCCGAGGAGACTGCAATGCCTATGTCAAAATAGTCATGGTAAATAATGTCATTGCCCTCGACCGATGCGTTGACGACGGGGTACTTCTTCAGCGCCTCGACCGCGGCCTTCACGAAGAACGACATGTATCCAAGGCGAACTCCATGTTCCTGTTCGAACGACTCCTTGTAGCGTTTCCGCAACGAGATCACCTTGGTCAGATCGACTTCGTTGAAGGTCGTCAACATTGCGGCCGTGTGTTGTGCTGCCACCATCCTTTCGGCAATTTTTGCACGCAGGCGGGTCATTGGGACGCGCTGCTCCGTGCGCGAGGGACCGGCGACGGCCGGCAACGCAGGCGCAGGATCACCCGGCGTCACATTTTCATCGCTATGACTCTTGAGGTAGGCCATAACGTCCGATTTTGTGATGCGGCCGTCTTTGCCCGATCCAATGATGATGGTGGTGTCGAGATCGTGTTCTTCCAGGAGCCGCCTGACGGCCGGGCTCAGTTTGTGCACTGTTTCTGCAGGCGCTGCGGTTTGCACCGCGGCAACAGCGTCTTGCCGCAGTTCGACCGCAGCAGGCGCCACACCTTCTTCCAGTATTGCCAGCAAATCACCACTCGTGACCGTCGCGCCATCCCTGACCTTGATTTCGCTGAGGGTACCGTTGGCAGGTGCCGGCACTTCGAGCACTACCTTGTCGGTTTCCAGATCGACCAGGTTTTCATCCCGTGCCACCGCCTCCCCCGGTTTCTTGTGCCAGCCGACGAGTGTCGCGTCAGTCACTGACTCCGGTAGTTGCGGTACCCTGATTTCAATCATCATTTGCTTTTCTTCTTGTTGCCGGCAGGCCGCTTCGATTTGCTCGCCCGTGCCTGGAGATCCAGTGCGGCCTCAACCAACGCCTGTTGTTGCTGTAAATGTAACTTAAAAACACCTGAAGCAGGTGCTGCCGCGCCCGGCCGTCCCGCGTAATAAAGTTGCTGATCATTGCCAAGCGGTTCCTGCAAGCGGTGCCTGAGCTGGTACCAGGCGCCCTGGTTCTGCGGCTCTTCCTGGCACCAGACAATATCCTGCGCTTGCGGATAGCTGCCGATGACTTCAGCGTACTCGTCAACCGGGAACGGATACAGCTGTTCGATGCGAACCAGCGCAGTATTGCTGACGCTGTGTACCTGCCTGGCCTCCGCAAGGTCGTAATACACCTTGCCGCTGCAAAATACGATGCGGGTAACACTGGACGGGTCCAGCTTCGCATCATCTTCAATAAGCAATTCGAAGCGGCCGGTGGAAAGATCACTCAAGGGTGACGCGGAGAACTTGTGGCGCAGCAGACTTTTAGGCGTCATTACGATTAACGGTTTGCGATAAGTGCGCAACATCTGACGACGAATCATGTGAAACATCTGCGATGGCGTTGACGGAATGCATATCTGCAGGTTTTCTTCTGCACACAATTGTAGAAACCTCTCCAGCCGGGCGGACGAATGCTCCGGACCCTGCCCTTCATAGCCATGCGGCAGGAACAGGGTCAACCCGCACAGCCGGCCCCATTTCGCCTCACCTGAACTAATGAACTGATCGATAACGACTTGGGCGCCATTGGCGAAGTCACCGAACTGTCCCTCCCAGATGACCAGCGTCCGCGGATCTGTCGTGGCATAGCCGTACTCGAAGGCCATGACAGCTTCCTCGGACAACAGCGAATCGATGATCCGGAACGCATTGGTTTTTGTGGAGATCGACTGCAGCGGAATATATTCCTGACCGTTTACCTGGTTATGCAGTACCGCGTGCCGATGGAAGAACGTGCCACGTCCGCTGTCCTGTCCGACGATGCGGCAGTCAATGCCCTCATCGATAAGGCCCGCATATGCCATCGTCTCGGCGAAGCCCCAATCCATCTGGATCTCGCCGGCGGCCATCCTGATACGATCAGATAGGACGCGCTGCACGCGGCCGTGCAGTACAAAGCCCGGCGGCAACTCAGTGATTTTTTTCGAAAGCCCGGCAACTTTACCCGGACTTAAGGAAGTATCCACTTCCTTTTTCCAGTCGGCATTGAGGTAAGGGCGCCAATCCACCGTGAATTCATTACCGATCATGCCGAGCGTCGATTTCGACACCGGCTCTCCGCGATCGAGCCGATCGCGGTAGCCGTCCTGCATGGCCGACACAGCTGCCGCCTTGACCACGCCGGCGGCGATCAGGCGATCTGCATAAAGCGACTTGGTGGTCTTGTGTTTCTTGATTCGTGCATACATCACGGGTTGCGTCGCAGCCGGCTCGTCGGCCTCGTTGTGGCCGTGACGGCGATAGCAAACCAGGTCAATCACTACATCTTTCCTGAATTTCTGCCGGTACTGCAGCGCCAGGCGGGTCACAAACAACGCCGCTTCCGGGTCGTCTCCGTTCACGTGGAAGATCGGTGCTTCGATCATTTTCGCCACGTCGCTGCAATACGGCGTCGAGCGCGCATCCTGAAGCCTGCTGGTGGTAAAGCCGATCTGGTTGTTAACGACGATATGAATCGTACCGCCTGTTCGGAAGCCGTTGGTCTGTGACATCTGAAATGTCTCTGTCACGACACCTTGCGCTGAAAATGCGGCATCCCCGTGCACCAGTACCGGCAATACTTCCTGCCGTTCCAGGTCCCCTCTTCGCTGCTGACGTGCGCGCACTGACCCTTCAACCACGGGATTAACGATCTCGAGATGTGACGGATTGAACGCCAGAGCGATGTGTACTTGGCCGCCCGAAGTTTGCATGTCTGCCGAGAATCCCTTGTGATATTTCACGTCGCCCGATCCTTTCATATCGGCGGGATCGACGTTGCCCTCAAATTCCTCGAACAGTTCGTCAGGCGATTTACCCAGGACATTGACCAGCACGTTGATGCGGCCGCGGTGTGCCATGCCGATGACGAGTTCTTTCACTCCGGACATTCCACCTCGCTGAATAAGGTCCGCCAGCATCGGTATGAGGCTTTCTCCGCCTTCGAGGGAAAATCGCTTCTGGCCCACAAAACGCGTGTGCAGGTAGCGCTCAATCCCTTCCGCCGCAATCAATTGCTCAAGCAACCACAATCGATCCTGGTCGGGAAAACCGACGAGGATGCCTTGTTCAAAATGCTTCCGCAGCCAGAGGCGTTCCCGCGCCCTTGATACGTGCGCGAATTCCGCGCCTGTCGTGCCGCAGTAAATTTTCCGCAGGAGATCCAGGATGTCACGGAGTTTCATGCGGCGGCTGCCGGTACCGGCAAGCCCCCCCGTAAAGAACTCTGTGTCCATGTCAGACTGAGTCAACCCGAGGTAATCGAGTTTCAGGACACCGGGCGTATGCCGTTCCATGATGCCAAGCGGATCGATGTCTGCGACCTGGTGGCCTCGCAGACTGTAGACCTGGATCAGTCGCGAAACCGCGGCCTGCTTTTCACCGGCGGCTACGGCTCCTCCCGAAGCTCTCGCCACACCCTTACCGTTGGTCCTCGCCATCCGGGTCTTTTCAATGAGCCGCTGACGGATCGGTTCATGGGCGACTTCGGTCTGCCCGCCACCGAGCGCGAGAAAATAGCGGCGCCAGCCCTCCGGGACCGAATCCGGATTCCTTATATATGTCTCGTACATCGCTTCGACGGCAGGCGCGTTGCCACCATACAGTGGTGATGAAGCATACTGGTCTTGCAGCGAATTGCTCATAGCGGGCAGAATCCGGATTCCGGAGATTTTGGCGGACGAATGCCAAAAAAAAAGGGGCGCTAGTTTAGCTCATGCCCGGGGCAGAAGGAATGCAATGCTGTAGGAGCTCGCCCCAGCGAGCGATTCAGTTTGAGCGCACCAATCAGGCATCGATCGCCCGGCAGGCCGGGCTCCTACGGCATTACAACAAAATATTGTTTAAACAATATCTGTGGAATGCACAGCTAATTCTGGGCCATCAGGAACACGAATTCGTAGCAGACGAGGACCGCATAACAACTGAAAAAAAACGTCAGGATCAGG
>SMVB01021050.1_pt1 | contig 26507 bp, 21 predicted proteins | sample 2456461 | NCBI WGS metagenome assembly SMVB01 (sample SAMN11095934, study PRJNA526329) | marine sediment metagenome | biome: Marine sediment; feature: Surficial sediment; material: Deep marine sediment; isolation source: Hadal surficial sediment | place: Pacific Ocean | collected 2014-05 | depth...
ACAGGTCCACGAACAAGTTCAGCGTAATGATTAATGCCGCATAGAAAATAACCAGACCAAGCACCAGCGTGTAATCGCGATTCAGTGCGCCGTTTACAAAGTGCTGTCCAAGGCCCGGAATTCCGAAAATCTGCTCAACCACAACGGATCCTGTCAGCACCGCAGCGATCGCCGGCCCCAGGTAGGACACCAGCGGCAACAAGGCTGGCTTCAATGCGTGGTGCCGGATGATCGACACGGTACTCAATCCTTGCGCTCGCGCCGTCCGTATATAGTCGCTTTCCAGTACCTCAATCATGCTGGCGCGAAACAAGCGCGCAAAATACGCGAGTTGTGGCAAGGCCAAAGCAATGACCGGCAACACGAAACGACCGGCACCGGTGCCGCCGCTAAAGCTTGCCGGCAACCAGCCCAGGTGCACAGCAAATAACAAAACCATTATTGGCGCGATAACAAACACCGGCACCGAGATGCCCGTCATCGCGAGACCGCTTAGTAAACGATCGATCGCAGTGTTGCGGCGCAACGCCGCTACCAGACCAAAAAGTATGCCAAACGCGAGGGCAATGACCAATGCATACGCACCAAGCAAAAACGATACCGGGTAACTCTCAAAAATAATTTCTGAAACGTCGTATTCAGAATGGGTATAGGACGGACCGAAATCACCGCGCAGCACGCCCCGCAGATAACGCGCGAATTGTTGCGGCAAGGGCTCATCAAGATGGTATGCCTGCAGAATGCTTTGTTCTACTTCCGGCAGCAGAACCCGCTCCGAATCAAACGGGCCGCCGGGTGCTGCATGAACCAGCATGAAAGCCACAGCGATCACGACGAATAACGTCGGTATCGCTCCCAGAATTCGCAGCAGTGCGAAACGCAGCATAGTCAGTCGTTGGTTTTCAGGCGGAGATGCTGACTGTAATGATAATCGAGCACATTGTCTTGCCATCCGATGACGCGGCTGCTGACAAGGTGTTTGCTGACGTAGAAATAGATCGGAATAACCGGATGCTCCTCGAGCAGCCTGGCCTCCGCCTCCTCAAGATAAGCCTGGCGGAATACCGGGTCCGTCTGGGTGGCAGCACGCTCCAGCAACGAGTCGTAATCTTCATCGCTGAAGCCGGGAAGGTTTGAGGGGTTGCCGCTCTTCATGATGTCCAGGAACGAGCTGGGGTCGTTGTAGTCACCCGACCATGACGAGCGGAACACCTGCGTTACATCTCGTGCCAGCATGTTCGCCAGCAACACGCGAAACTCCTCGTTGACCAGCGTGGTTTCAACGCCCAGTACGTCGCGCCACATCGCCTGGACTGCGAGCGCGATGTTTTTGTGCGTTTCCGATGTGTTGTATCGAATTTCGACCTGCAACGGATTATCCGGGCTGTAACCCGACTCCAGGTACAGGCGGCGCGCGCTCGCGTGCCGATCTTGCGGGCTTTGCGTCGAATAAGTGAAGGTCATGGCGTCGTAGTTGTTGACACCCGGCGGCATCCATCCATAGGCGGCTTGTTCGCCACGGCCAATGACCTTGTCGACTATGGTCTCGCGATCAATCGCCATCGACAGGGCTTGCCGCAGTTTGCGGTTTCCCTTGAAAGGCGGCTTCGTCAGGTTCAGGCCGTAGTAATACACCTGCAGAAAAGGTGCGACGCGCAGCGCATCGGGCATTTCTTCACGAAGTTTCGCAAACATTTGCGCCGATACCGTTTCTGTAATGTCCAGCTCTCCCGCGCGAAATCGATTTACCTCCGCCGTTTCGTCAGGAGTAATAAAGTGCCGCACTTTATCAATCGCCGTGTTTGCGTTGTTCCAGTAGTGTTCATTGCGACTGAGCGAAATCACTGCGCCCATCGTTCTGTCATCAAGCTTGTAAGCGCCATTGCTGATGAGATTGCCGGCGCGTGCGAAAGCAAACCCGTGTTCCTCCACGGATGGCGGGAATACTGGATAGGTGCTGTTGTGCGCCAGCAGTTTTAGAAAATACGGAACTGGTCGGGCCAGGCGAATCGTTAACTCGAAATCCGATTCCGCTTTAACGCCAAGACTATCGACTCGCCCGCCTTTTTTGACGATGGTCTCTGCGTTCTCGATATCGATGAGATGCTGCGCATACGGTGCAGCAGTCTTCGGGTTCACCAGGCGCCGAAAGCTGTACACAAAATGCTCAGCGGTTACCGACTCGCCGTTTGACCAGCGCGCTTCCGGGCGCAACCAGAACCTGTACTCCAGGCCATCGTCCGACACCTCCCAGCGTTCGGCTGCGGCGGCAACCAGTTCGCCGCTCGCAGAGTAGGCGGTTAGACCTTCGCCCAGATCACGCAACACGGTGGCGGCCTGTGTGCTCAATGCGGCGTGTACGTCCAGCGACTCCGGTTCCGGGCCTAACGACCTGTTCAGGACATTGGCGAACTCGTCATCGCCACCGCCGATTCCGCAGCCGGAGAACAGCACCGCGCAGGTAAGGAAAGCCGCCGCAAACCGTTTCAAAGAGTGTGTCAGGTTGGCTCGAAAATGCTGCAATTGTGTATCCGGATGATTGCCTGGGGCCAGAATACCTGATCAGTCAGACAATTCCGCGGACCACATCACTCATTTGCTTGCTGCCTGGGCCGCTCGACGCGCTTCCGGTCCGCTATTGGTCGTTATGGAAGACGGGAGCGGCGATTTCGAGCGCCGCTCCCGCAATTGCCGGGGTCTTATTTGTCCGCCACACCAACCAGAATGTCCTGGTTGGTAAATACCGGGAACACAAAGCGGTCATCTGTTGCCGCCTCGTCAAAAGTCAGGCCGAGACCGTCGTAGGTTCCGTTCATCGCGCCACAATTGGCAACATCAAGTTGCACGTCGTAGGCATTGAACAGGGCATCGATTATGCTGACCTGCCCGCTGAGTACGCAGGCGGTTGCGGTCTGACCCGAGATGACACCGGCGGCGTCAACCGTAAATGACGAAGTGGTGCCTAATATCGAGAGCGTGGTGTAGACCGCCTCTACCGTCGCCAGGTCGCTGCCCCGGTCGTAATCGGTGTCATAGCTTGTCGTAGTCGTGCTCGTTTGCCCCGCTGCGGTGAGGCTGAAGTCAAAGCTGACTCCCTCGCTGACCATGCCGCCGGTTATCGTCAGGTCGGCAACGGTTGAACCGTCTGCGAGCGTTTCCCCGGGGAGCGCATACAATCGGCCTGTACCGGAGACTTCATTGCCGTTGGCGACGGTCAATGTTCCCTGCGCGCCAGCGATCGGATCATCCGATGCACCGTCCGTGACGAGACAAACGAACTCATTGGTTTCGGCAACCAGGCAACCAATGCTGTCAGTCGTAACCGCATAACCAAAAGTGAAGACATCGATAACGACATCGCCACCGCTGGTACTGGTGACCTCGACAGAGCCGATGTCCGTCTCGCCGGCATTCCGGCTTACGACCACTTGCTGAAAGGCGTTGGTGGGAACAACCATCTGTATAAGGACCCCGTTCTCATCGTTGATGAGTATCTCTGACACGTCCGTCGCGTTTTCCGTTCGTACCCAGAAAGACAGGGTCTGCGGATTCGTCTCGAAGGTCACCGTTGCGGACGTTCCAATAAGAATGTGCCAGGAATTGTCACCGTCTATATAGAAGTCCGAATTGCCTCGTGATTCTGCGTTGCCGTTTGAGAATGTCGCCCTGAACGGCGTAGTGCCAACATCAAATGGACCCATTGCGTCGAATTCGAAGCTCGTAGAAACATCTGGCGATGCCGCCGTATCCACAGTGCCGTCCCAGAGGCCCGCAACCGACTGCGCGGCTGGTGGGGGCGGAGGGGGAGGGGGTGGGGGTGGGGGATTGCCGCCGCCGCCGCTGCTGCCGCCACAACCTGCGACCAATGCTGCAAGCGAAACTGCCAGGATCATAATTCGGTTTGAAGTCTTCATCTTGTCCCCCCTGAGGTGGAGCCGGCGTCGTTTAAAGGCTTATCTGGCTCTTGTCATTACCCGTTGTTCAAATGAGTTGCCGTTGATCGCTCAATGGTTCAATGCGTTCGCGTCAGAATAGCAGATGCAGCTCGAGGAAAGCCTGCTCCGCATTTTGCGCCGGGTTCTGCGGTATGCCTCTGGACTTGCGGAAACCGAGCCTGGTTTGTACAAACTGAATCGGAAAGTACTCCCAGACCAGACTCCATCGGTTTCGCTCGTCCTCAGCCACATCATCATCGGGGTCAAAGTATTCGAAAGTCAGTTTAAGGTTGTGGCCCCGCGCCAGAGCAACATTCGCCTCCAGCAAGCTCGCCCACAACTCACGCCGTCCGGTAAGCGTGCCGTCGTCAATAATGTGGTCAAGTTCTGCCAGCCACGCGATTCGTCCGGTTTTAAGTCCGGCGAAGACATTTTGCATTTGCCTGTTGCCAAAATCGGTGTCGTTGAAATTCAGGCTGCCGCCAACTCGCCAACGTGATCTGACGTGGCTCACTCGAAGACTGAATTGCTTGCCCGAGTCCACCTCCGGGCCGCCCGCAGTGCCGCGCGTAACCGCAAACTGTGCAGACCATCGTCCCTGTTCCCAGCCCAGCTCAAAACCTGTGTCCGGCGTATTGTAGTTGATGCCGCTGATCTGGCGAATAAAGGCGCTGTCGTCTTGCAAGCGAAACCCATAGGGCAGGAAAAATTCGCCCGCTTTCACATAAAAGCGTCCGCTTGCCAGGGACGCTCGTAAATACTGCTCGCGTATCTCGGGATCACCCGGCGCCAGTTTCGCGTCGAAGTAAAGAGTCAGGTAATTCGGTACCACACTGATTTCTGCGTAGGCGAGAAACTTGTCGAGCTCCGTGTCACTTGTTGCCGGCTGGCCGGGAACCTCGGTGCGACTCCAGCCACCACGAATATCGCCGCCGATCGCGAGATATTTGAATACGTCTCCCGACCAGAAGCTCGCTGGATCGTTGCTGCCCAGCGTTTTGGCCGGCAGCTCTTTTTGAGCAAACAAGTTTCCATACGCGTTGCGCTTGCCGCCACCCGAGGGTGAGGTGTGGCAGGCAACACATTTCAGACCCTCTCGTACCGCGAGATAGGGCTCTGCATTTACGGTTTGCGAGAGCAGGAAAAAGAGCAAACCCTGCGTTAATCGCATGCCGATTCGCCAGCGAGTCATGGCTGCCCTCTCCGTAATGAAAACTCGATTACGAAGTCTCCACCAGCGATGTTATCGCCCGACGGAAAGACGCCCGAATATTCGCCGTCCAGCGCGATGCCGCTGTTACCGAGGACGAGATTTGCTCCGGCACCGCGAATGACAAGCTGGTAGCGATCTGCAACTGGCGGCAGGCCAGTCAAGTCCAGAATCGCAAGTTGTGCATTTAACAAAGAGGCCGCTACGGACGCTGGCGTTACGACTACATCATTGTCGTTGCCGAACACGTTGTCACCACCGCTTCGCCGAAGCACGAATGTAGTGCTGTGTACTGTCGATGCGTCAATGGCCTGGTCAAACGCGACCGTGATCTGCGCAGGCATCGTTGTGAGCACCAGGTCCGGACCCGGTTGCACCGACAGCACTCTTGGCGCCGTCGCGGCTGACGCGTTGTTTGTATCCAGGGCGCCATCGCTTACCCACTGGCGCACAAATTCGATCGTTGCTTGCGGTATGGGCGGTCCGCCCAATGGCATTTGCGCTCCAGTCGATGCCGTGCCTTCCAGCTTGTGAATCAGGTAGCTTGCATCCGGGTCGCCCGGGTTTACACGAAATGTCGATGCGTTTTCGACCGACCGAACGCCGACCAGGTTGGTAAAGCTGTTCGGCTCGTCAAGGCGCAGGCCAAGCGGCGCGCTGGCGCCTGCATGGCAAACGATGCATGCGGGATCGAAGACATTCGCCTGAATCGAGGCGAGTGTTGCGGCCAGCGGGAGGTCGCCGCCCTCGTCTATGGGGCGGCCGCTTACGTTGAGACCCTCGCCGCTACCGGCGGAGCAGCCGGCGACGCACGCGGCCAGCAGCAGCGGCAGGGTTCGTCTCACATATCCTGAATGCGTGGAATCGAATGAGATCATCTCGCAGAGCGTATCGTCCTAAGGTGGCAGTGTCCTGTATTTGAGTCGCCAGAGACGCAATGGAGGTTCACATGTTTATGTTAAGTGCTCCTTTTGAACCTTTATGATGCTTTCAGACACTTATAATGAGGAATGTGACGATCCGGGCCCTCATTGATGAACAACATGATTCGCTCCTCAAGAAAAACCGCAGACGGCGAAGAGCTGGCTCTTCTGCAGCGGGTGAGTTCGGGCGATCGCAAGGCATTTGCCGATCTTTATCGTCGCTTTCACCCGCGGCTTTATGGCTATCTTTTACGAATGTTGCCAAACATCGTCATGGTCGACGAGGCCCTTGATGACGTCATGCTTGTCGTGTGGAAGGATGCGCGTAAATTTCGCCGCCGCTCCTGTGTGTCAACGTGGGTTTTTGGCATTGCATACCACAAGGCCTTGTCATCCATGCGTGCCGAGCGCCGTTACCAGGAACCGCTGGACCGGGTAGCGGACTTAGCGTCGCTACCGGTTTCTGTGACGCCGGTTGACAACCTGCTCAGCGCTGCCTTGTCTCGATTGAGCTTCGATCACCGACAGGTCGTCGAGCTTACTTATTTCGGTGGCTATTCGTATCGGGAGATCGCTGAGATCGCGGACTGCCCGGTAAATACCGTCAAGACCCGAATGTTTCACGCTAAAAGGCGTTTGCGAGTGTTGCTACCCAAGCTCGCTACGCCATCCACGGAGAAGAAGCATGACCTCCCCTGAACAGTTGACGCACGAATCTGCGTTGGAGATGTTGCCCTGGCTGGTAAACGGCTCGCTGTCCGGCGACAAAGCATCGGCCGCTCGCGAGCATGCCCTGAGCTGCGTTATATGCCGTCGCGAACTGGACGGTCTTGAGCTCTTCCGGCAACATTTTTCGCAAGCCTCTGAGTCGGTCGCGATACCTGCTCCGGACATGCGAAACATTAACCGTCGCATTGACGACTTGATCGACCGGCAAAATGGTTGGCGGGATGCGTTTTCTCGTGTGAAAGATTTTGCGCGAAGTCCATGGCGACTGGCGTTTGCCGCACAGTCCTTAGCGCTACTTGTGCTGGCGGGGATGATCTTTATACCGAACTCGCCTGAAGCGGAATTCACTACATTGAGTAACCCGGCTGCAATTGCATCGGCTGATTTTATCCGGGTCGTTTTCAGCCCTGACCTGGACGAACACGCATTGTCTGAATTGCTGAACGACCACGAGCTCGCCGTCATCAGCGGCCCTACGGAACGCGGTGTCTATACATTAAGCAGCGATTTGCCGCTGGGCGCCTCTGATCACGAACGATTGGTCGAGTCCTTGCGAGTCCACCCCGAGGTGCTGTTCGCGCAACCGGTTGCGAGTCGTCCGTGAGACTGGCCTGCAAAACGTTCGCGCTTTTCCTGGCATTCATCTCGCTGGCCAGCGTTGCCGCCGAGCCTGAACACGACGCCGCCAGGATTCTTGTGACCTTTGCGGACTCCGGTATCAACAAATCGGCAAGAAGCGGTCCGGCAGGCCCTTTATACCGGCGCAGCAATTCGCCATACCTGACATCCGTTGGTGTAAGCAATGCGGTCAGGCGCATCGCGAAAGAATTCAAGCTGGAAAAACTCGACGAGTGGCCGATAGCACCTTTGGATATTCATTGCGTTGTTTTTCGACTGACAGGCGCGATCAGTACAGAAGAGTTGCTGGTTGCGCTCAACTCGCGGCTGGATGTTGAGTCCGCACAACTCCTGAAAAACTTCGACGTATATGCTGTTAGCCGCGCCGAACTGGCCGATCCCTATTCGGAACTGCAGCATGTGTTGGCCACGCTGGAAATTCCGCAAGCGCATACCTGGTCCTTGGGCGCGGGCGTCAGCGTGACGATTATCGATACGGGCGCAGACCTCACGCATCCCGAGTTGCTGCATCAGATCGAAGCACACGAAGACTTTGTCACCGAGTCCAGAGGGGACTTTTCGGCGGATGCGCATGGCACGGCCATTGCCGGAATTATATCGGCGGCGGCGGATAACGGCGAAGGCATCATCGGCATCGCACCAGAAGCGCGGCTCAGCATTTTCAAAGCTTGCTGGTACGACTCCGGTAAGTTTCGCGCCCGCTGCAACAGCTTTACACTCGCCAAGGCCCTGAGCCAGGCAATCGACTCCGGCACGGATATAATTAATCTCAGCCTGGGTGGGCCGCAGGATATGCTGCTGGAGCGACTGGTCCGCGAAGCACTGCGGCAGAACATCATCGTTGTTGCAGCGGCTCAAGCTACGAGCACGCCCGGTTTTCCAGCCAACATCGACGGCGTTTTCGTGGTTGAAGCATTAAACGTCGGCTTGGCCCACGGCGACCTGCCTCACGCAGCAATCAGTGCCCCTGGTAATGAGATTTTGGTCGCAGTACCGAACGGCGGTTACGATTTTTCGTCGGGCAGCTCGCTTGCTGCAGCACATGTGTCCGGGGTTATCGCTTTGCTGATTGCAATTGAGCCAGACCTCGGTGCGGACGAAATCAACACTCTGTTAACAACAAGCCGAGTAGCCGGGGCCGGGCCGGTTAATGCGTGTCGGGCGATCGCGCTACTGCTTGAAACGACCGGCTGCAACGACTCCGTCCGGAGCCAGGCAAAAAACAGCGCCTTACAGAGCGACGGATACGGCGAACACGATTTGTGAGCCCGCTGAAATTCTACCTGCCGGGCCGCCGGCCGCTTCGTTATCGTACCAGCGCAGGTCGAAAGTGAAGCGGGAAAACCTGGCCGACGCTCCAACATCCCAGTAAAGATAATGTGGCGTGTTCAGGTCGGACAGGTCATTTCCACCCAATGCAGCGCCGAACATTAAGACGCTGGCAAACGGCCATTCCGTGCGGATCTCCCAATGACGGCCAATTCGATCCAGACCGTACAGGTCGTCGGTGTATCCCAGCTCAATTGAGAAGTGCTCGCCAACGCTCGCTGCCAGCAGCAATTCATTGTAGGCATAGCTATGCGAACCGGTCTCGCCCGGATAGGTGTAACGGAGCACGGTGAGGCTCGCTTGCCATGACGCCTTTGGTGCATAGTTAAAGCCTGCATAGAAGTTGAGCTCCACATCCCGCTGTCCGAAGCGGCTCGTAAGGTCGATGGTGCTCGCCCAGGCGCCCACGAACAAACCGCCGTCGTGCTCATAATCGACTCCGAACTGCAGCGCTGGATTGCCATCCGACAAGGCCAGACCCCTGTATATATATTCGCTGGTCAGTGTTGCGACAGCATTGAGGTCCGACGCGACAGCCTTTGGTGCGCAAAGTGGCAGGGCAAGCAGAGCGAGCATACCCTTTTTAAGCATTTCGCCGACTTTTCGCGAACTTATCGATGGGTTTTACGCTGTTCGTCGCAAATGGCGCTTTTTCATATGCAGGAGCAACAGCGATATAGTCGATGGAGTCACCCCCTCGAGCCGCGATGCGTGCCCCAGCGTGAGCGGACGGGCCTCTTCCAGTCGCTGCCTCGCCTCATTGGACAGGCCGTCAACCTCAGCGTAGTCGAGGTCCTCTGGCAGTCGCAGCGAGTCTTGCCTGGCATGGGCGTCGATTTCGCGCTGCTGCCGCTCGATATAGCCCTGATACTTGGCCTGCACCTCTATTTGCAGCTCCACTTGTTCGACCAGCTCGTCTTCCAGCCCCGCGCGCCAGTCGCCTTCACCTACCGCCGATAATGCTGCAACTCGCCGATAACTGAATTCCGGACGACGCAGCAATTCTGCAGCACGAGTTTCTCGTGAAAACTCGCCGCCGAACGCTGCAAGATCTTCCTTGCTCATCTCCGCCTTGCGAATAAATATGCCACGCAGACGCTCTTGCTCGACCGCAACGCGCTCGCGTTTGTCACAAAAAGCCTGCCATCGATGATCATCGACCAGCCCAAGGTCACGGCCGGCAGGGGTTAACCGCAGGTCCGCGTTATCTTCGCGCAGCAGCAAACGGTATTCAGCTCTACTCGTAAACATCCGGTAAGGCTCGCTTACGCCTCTTGTAATCAGGTCGTCTACCAGCACGCCAAGGTAGGCCTCGCTGCGGGTCGGATACCAGCCGTCCTTTTCTGCAGCAAAAAGCGCAGCATTGATTCCGGCCAAAATGCCTTGCGCACCCGCCTCTTCGTAGCCGGTTGTACCGTTTATTTGTCCGGCAAAATGCAACCCGGCAATAAACCGGGTCTCGAGCGTCGGCTTGAGGTCCCGCGGGTCAAAATAGTCGTATTCGATCGCATAACCGGGCTGTGTGATATGTGCATTCTCGAAGCCGGGGATTGAGCGCACGAATTCGACCTGGGTTGCATACGGCAGGCTTGTTGAAATGCCGTTGGGATAGACCTCGTTTGTGTTGAGCCCCTCCGGTTCGACGAATATCTGGTGTGACGCCTTATCTGCAAAGCGCACAATCTTGTCCTCGACAGACGGGCAGTAGCGGGGACCGACACCTTCAATCATGCCGCTATGCATTGGCGATTCCGACAACGAGCCGCGAATGATGTCGTGCGTCTGTTCGGTCGTTTTCGTGATGTGGCAGAGCACCTGCTGCGGGTGATCATTGCGCCGACCCATGAACGAAAAGACCGGCACTGGCTCATCACCCGGCTGCGGCGTCATCACTGCATAATCAAGCGTGCGCCCATCGAGCCTCGGAGGCGTGCCGGTTTTCAGGCGCGCTACGCGGAAGGGCAATTCGCGAAGGCGTGCCGCCAACGCATTGGACGGCGGATCGCCCGCGCGACCACCGGCATGTTCGCTGCGTCCGATCAGGATCCGGCCACCGAGAAAGGTGCCAACGGTCAACACAACGGCCACGGCATAAAACTCGATGCCCAACCCCGTTTTCACACCCGTGACCCTTTCGCCCTCGACGATCAGGTCCTCCACGGTCTGCTGAAAAACAGACAGCCCTGGCTGGTTCTCGATGATGCTGCGTATCGCCTGCCGGTAAAGCTGGCGGTCTGCCTGGGCTCGAGTTGCGCGTACGGCCGGCCCCTTGCTCGCGTTCAGGGTGCGAAACTGTATGCCGGCCCGATCAATCGCCTGTGCCATAGCGCCGCCCAGGGCATCGATCTCGCGTGTCAGGTGTCCTTTGCCAATGCCGCCAATCGCCGGATTGCAGCTCATTTGTCCCAGCGTGCCAATGTTTTGCGTAATAAGAAGGGTGCGGGCGCCCGCGCGCGCAGCCGCGAGTGACGCTTCTGTGCCGGCATGGCCGCCGCCGATTACGATGACATCGAATTGATTATCTGCAGACATTGATCATTTCTTGAACGACTTGAGTTCGCGCATTTTAATGACTACCGCGACAAATGCCAGTGTGCGCTTATTTGGCGGGGGCCAACGGATCGCTTTACACGAGCAATTTCAACCGCGAAGATAGCGGCCCATCTCGTTTCGGATGCTAATCGCTTGTCCAGGCCCGTTTTCTTAACTGTTGCGTTGCTGGCACTGTGCTTACGCCTGCCCGCTTTTGCCGAGGACGCCGCGTCGCTATCTGGGCTCACGCTCGCCGATTGCCGCATCCATGCCGCGCCAGGTTTTCCCGGAATCAAGGCGCGTTGTGGCGTATTCGAACGCCTCCTGGACCCTGACGATCCGACCTCAACCATTCTCAAGCTGAATGTTGCGGTAGTGCCCGCATTGAGTCTTGAGCCGGAGCCGGACCCATTGGTGCCGATTGCCGGCGGCCCGGGTGGCGCCTCGGTAGCATTCTATGCAGGTTACGCGCACGCGTTCGAGAAGGTTCGTCGTCACCGCGACATTTTGCTTATCGACCAGCGGGGTACCGGCGAGTCTGAGTTAATGAACTGCGAATTCGATGACGACATGCTCGAGGGTCAGCTATCGCGCGCCGAAACGATTGCCTATACGAAAGATTGCCTCGAATTGTTGCCCCATGATCCGCGTTTCTTTACTACCAGTGTGGCGGTGACAGATCTTGAAGCGTTGCGTGTGGCACTGGGTTATCCGGCGTTGAATCTTTACGGCGTATCGTATGGCTCGCGGGTTGCACAACATTACGCCCGACGCTATCCGGACACGACCCGCAGCATTATTCTTGATGGTGTTGTGCCGCCGCAGTTGCCGCTGGGCCCGGATATCGCGCTGGAGGCGAACAAGGCGTTGCAAGCCATTTTCGATCGCTGCGCCGAAAGCGATGACTGCAATGCGGCTTTTCCTGATATCGCCGACTCCTTCGCGCGGCTCGAAGCTGCACTTTCCATTGAGCCTGTATCGGTTGAGCTGGCCCACCCGGTTAGCGGCGAGCGGCAGACGCTTAAGTTTGGCGACGAGCAATTCGCAGCTACCATTCGGCTGATGAGTTACAGCCCGGCCACGGTGGCCTTGATGCCGCTGCTCATTAACGAGGCAGTAAACGACAATTTTGTGCCGCTGGCCGCCACTTTCCTGACTGTGGTCGAAAGCCTGTCAGGACAAATCGCCAACGGCATGCACAACGCCGTGGTATGCACTGAAGACACGCCCTTTTATTCTGACCTCGATACAGACGCGATTGAGAAAACATACATCGGCTCGGCGATGACGGAGGCACTCGATGCCTCCTGTTCGGTATGGCCGGCGGGCATACTGGATGACAACTTGCGGATGCCGCTCAATACAGACACGCCTGTGTTGTTGTTATCCGGCACTGCGGATCCAATTACGCCGCCGTATTTCGCCGAGCTTGCCGCGGTTGAGCTGGCCAATGCACGACACCTGATAGGAAAGAATCAGGGCCATGGCCTTGCCGGACAAGGCTGCCTGCCCGACATCGTTGGCCGGTTTGTAGAGAGCGCGTCAATCGATGACCTTGACACAGACTGCATGGAGCGACTGCACGCGATGCCATTTTTTCTCGACTTCGCCGGTCCTGCGCCATGATTATCGTCGACGATCTGCACAAGTCTTTCGGTGACGTTAAAGCGCTTCGCGGTGTCAGCTTTGAGGCTCGCGATGGTTACATCACCGGACTGCTTGGCCCGAACGGCGCCGGCAAATCGACGGCGCTTCGTGTTCTTTATACCGTTATTCGCCCCGATCGGGGAATCGCTAAAATTGATGGTATCGATGTCGTCACACATGCGCTTGAGGCTCGCGGCAGGATTGGCACATTGCCACATGGTGCCGGTCTGTATCCGCACCTGACGGCCAGGGAAAACATTGTCTATTACGCCCGTCTCTACGGCATGGACTGCAGCCTGATCGACGAGCGTGTACAAGAGGTTATCGACCAGCTTGATATCAATGACTTCGCCGATCGACGTAGCAAGGGCTTTTCGCAAGGACAGCGCACCAAGGTGGCACTGGCCAGGGCGCTGGTGCACGGTCCGCAAAACATTATTCTCGACGAGCCAAGCAATGGCCTGGACGTCATGGCGATTCGCTCGCTTCGTGAGCTCATCAAAACGCTAAAAGGCTCGGGCAAATGCGTGCTGTTCTCCAGCCACGTTATGCAGGAGGTCTCAGCACTTTGCGACGAGATTGTCATTATTGCCGAGGGCCGGGTTGCGTTGCACGACACCCCCGATGGCATTCGAAACAGAACCGGCTGCGACGATCTTGAGGAAGCGTTCGTCAAGGCCATCAGTCACGTGGGTGCTTACTGATGTTACCGGTAAGAGCTGTTTTCCAAAAAGAAGTTTTCGATAATTTTCGCGACCGGCGGACCTTGTTATCGGCATTGGTCATGGGACCGATTTTCGGGCCCATCCTGTTTGCGTTCGTTATCAATCTTTCCCTTAAGCAATCGATGACGGACGTTGCCGTTGCGCTCGATGTTCCCGTTATTGGTCAGGAGCACGCACCAAACCTTATTGCGTTCCTGGGAAGTCGCAACATTAACGTCGTCGATGCGCCCACCGACCGGGCGGCGGCGATCGATGCGGTGAAGAGCGGCGCATATCCGCTGGTGATCGTCATACCGGAGAGCTTCGGTGAGGATCTCCGCGACATGGTGCCTGCGACGGTTGAAGTCATTTCTGATCAGGCAGATTCGCAAGCGGAGCGTGATGCCCGCAGGACGTTGCGCGCACTCAGTGCGTACAACCGGCAAATTGCGTCTCTTCGGCTGACCGCCCGCGGCGTTAGTCCCGGTGTCATGCGGCCGTTGAATATCGACGTCGTGGATGTGTCAACGCCGAGTGGCCGCTCGGCGATGTTGTTGGGCATGCTCAGTTATTTCTTTATTTTTGCTCTTCTAACCGGTGGCATGAATCTCGCCATCGACGCAACCGCTGGCGAACGCGAGCGTGGCTCACTGGAGCCTTTGCTGTGTTTGCCGGTGACGCGGGATCAGTTGATCTTCGGCAAGATTCTTGCGGCCTGTGTGTTTATGTCGATGTCGCTGGCCTTGAGCCTCACCGCGTTCAATATCACGCTGCACTTCGTGCCGCTCGAAGAGCTCGGAATGACACCTAATTTCGGTCCGCTTGAGGTGGTGATCGCTTTCTTTCTCCTGGTCCCGTTTACGCTTTTGGGCGCCGCATTAATGACGCTCGTCGCATCGTTTACCAAGAGTTACAAGGAAGCACAAACCTGGGTCAGCATTGTGTTGCTCGCGCCGACGCTGCCTATTCTCGTTGTCAGCATACTGATGGTTCGAGCGTCGACGGAACTCATGCTTATTCCGTCATTGAGCCAGCATTTGCTATTGGTTGGCCTCATCAAGAACGAGCCACTGAACATGCTCGACGTGTCGATTTCGGTTGTTAGTACGCTTTTTGCCGGAATTGTTTTGACGATGATTTGTGCGCGGCTTTACCGTCGCGAAGGACTGCTTGTTTAAGCGCTGTTGTCTGGCTTGTACGATCGTCTGATCCCCCAGGCGGCAAGCCCTCCTGCGATCAAAAACGACGCAACATACTCGAGTACAAGAAGGTTTTCTGCGGCAAGAAGGTGCCACGCGCCGTCGTCGTTCTTCGCTTGCTGATAAGGAATGGCATAGAAGACTAAAACGATTACACCGGCAACCACACTACCGCTCATTAACCATTTCGCCCTGCGAAGCGTCACTTTGTACTCCTCCGGATCGCGTTCCTCTTTTGGTGTTACATGCATTGCCCGTCGATACTCCTGCTCTGCCGGTGTAACCGAACCCAGTCGGGAGACGATCAGAATAGTCATCAGGCTAAGTGCTGCGCCGACGACGATGGGATGCAGGAACACGGGCGGCGTAATCACTCCAAGCTGCTTCAAGAGACTCAGAGACGCGTTGCTCACAAAGCCAACGATGATGCCCCAGAACGCGGCCGCCTCGGTAACCTTGCCCGACCAGACGCTCATAAAGGCGATCGCCCCCCAGGAGCTCGCGTAGACGCCCGCGACGAAATAGGTGATCCACAAAATTCTCGGTGGTATGAGGTACGCCAGCAGCAGCGTAATCAGGCCAATTGCCAGCATCGCATAGCGTGTCACCCGCAGCATTTCGTCGTCCGGTTTGTCGTGCCTCATCACATCGTTAACAGCACTGAAGCCGACGAGAGAAAGAAAGGTGGAGGCCGAAGAAAGCGCGGCCGCGACAATCCCGGCCAGTAACAGCGCCCCGACGATCGACGGCATAAGGTTCATCGCAGCCCACAACATGGCTTTTTCGCTTTCGACTATGCCGGAATTACTGAGGTTGATCGCTGCGCCGGCGAAATACAGCACGGTCCAAAGCGTCAGCAATACCGCAACGGTCACGCAAGCTGAGCGAATCACCGTGTGTTCGTTGCGCGCGATCAGGTAACGGCTGGCCTGCCAGGGGCTGACGGCAAATACGACGCCCCATGTGAGGCCCATTATCACAGCCCAGGTCAACGCATCGCCGGCGCTGGCCCACAGCTCACCCTCGCCAACAGGGCCGTGCCACGCGAGCACGTCCGGTTTTTCCGTAAATCTTGCAAGTTCAGCGACGGTCGCGAACCAGCCGCCCGATGCGTCAACGATGTAAGCCAGCGCAAAAAAAGCAATGATGCTAAACAAGATAAACATGATGGTATCGGTCAATATGACGCCCTTGGAGCCGGAGCTGAAGGTAAACGCCGTATAGCTTGCCCAAACGGCGACGAGCGTGACGCCATAAGGAATGTCAAACACTTCGCTCAACAGAAGAGTCGCGCCCTGCGTCACAGCCATCAAATACCCGCCAACGCCCAATATTATTGTGATGCCGGCTACAGCCTGCACTCGATGGCTGTTAAATCGTTTGCCAAAATATTCTGCGACCGTAAGTGCCCTGCTGCGCCTTAAGAAACGGCCGAAGAAAAGCGCGCCAACAACATAACCAATGCAGGCAATCGGGTTTTGCAGGGCAACCAACACGCCGTACCCTGAATAGGCGAAGCCCGTTTCGCCCATAAATGAGTTCGTGCTGACCACGCTGGCGACGAGTGTGCCAACAATCAGCAGCGTTGACGCATTTCGTCCCGCTACGTAATAGTCGTCCAGGTGTTTAACCTTGCGTCCGGCATAGAGTCCGACGGACAGGTAAATGAACACGCTAAACAAAATTACGACTGCGTAAATATTCATGGGCTCATCATCATGGCAGGTACCCGTACTTGTCCAATGTGTTTTTGGCTCGGTCGCGTATTTTCGCGATGTCGTCTTCTGACAGTTTCGCGATTCCTTCTTCGTTCATGTTGCGAATTTTTGAGCTGCGTCCGTGAATCTCCCAGCTCTGGTCGCTTATTTCGTCCGGCAGCGGATCAATTTCCAAAAAATCTGTAATCGCCCGGAGATTTTTTGCCGGCTCGGCGCAAAAATCTTCATACGTTAGATACAAAACATGTTTCGCGTCGGTAGCATCGGCACTGACGATGTCGTCGGAGACGACCCATTGCTTTGCGCACATTTCTATCGGATACCTGTCTCCAAATTCGGTGTGGCCGTATTTTCGCGGGTTGCCACGACGGCGGAGACCTTCTGCGACCGCGTAACCGTTTCGCACGATGACGATAAAATAGGCAGGCTGAAAGCAGGCGTCGAGGAACGGAATGCGCGCCGCGTTGACGATTGATTTTTCATACAGGATGTCGACATCGGCAAACGAATAAGACCACTGCCGCTTTATGCGATCGGCGATTTTCTGCATACCCTCACCCGGCAACATTCGCACGCCGTCGATGCACTCGGACCACATGCGGTTCCAGCCGAATTTTTCCGGGCGTGGTAACGCATCGGTCAGCATAACGCCCTCGATCGGCAACGCGGATATATCGGGGTGCTCGGACAGGATGTCCGACAGCAGCGTGGTACCCGAGTTATAACAACCAATAACAAACAGCCACTTCTTCGGCCTGGGCACCCGACCGAATGGTGCAAGCAATTTTTGCACCAGGCGGTCTCGTAAGAGCTTGCGTTTGAATCCAGTCATCCGCTATTACAAACCCAGTTGGCGCCGCACTTCACGCCGAAATTTCAATGGATGATAGATCTTCGACCCTTTCGCTGGAATACGCTTCAGGAGCATTGGGTTTGCGTCGCGCGTGTTGGTGCCCTCGAGTGTTGTCATGCCAAAACGGTAGCCGGCCTCGAGGGCCCGCCCTGCGACGGCGTCGTCAACGTCTCCATACGGATACGCGACAGACAAAACGTCCTCTGCCAATATTTTCTGCAGCGCGTCTCTGAACTCAACCAATTGCCGTTTTTGCTCGTCCGCCGAATGCGTCGTCAAATGCGTATGCTCAAGAAGGTGTGAGCCGAACTCTATCCCGCCAAGGTGCATCTCACGAATTTCTTTTTCGTCAATAAGATCGGGCGGGGTCTGGTCTTTGGCCTCCGGCCAGACAACGCCGCGACAACCAAGTTCGTTCATTACCGGATACACGACAGCGGGAATATCGTGCCGCCGAAGAATGGGTAGCGCCTCGGTATAGTTATCGTGCAAGCCGTCGTCAAACGTCAACATGACCAGGCGAGAACAAGAACTCTGCGCACCCTTTATCAACTGTCCAAATGTAGTGAACGCCAGCGGTTGCTTCTTCAACCACCGAAGCTGACCATCAAACTGGCGCGGCGTCGTATACAAGCCGCGCAAGCGAACATTAGCCGGCGGCACAGCAATATGGTGATACATAAGGATCAGCAACCGCTGCCCTTCGGCCAGTTCAAGTTTGCTCACACAGAATGACTCGTCCAGAAACTCCAAAACATTGTGACCGGGTCGCAGCAGAAACTCAAAGCGTCCCCCCGGATCGCTTAATCGCGGGTGTAGCCCGCTCCAACAAGCCACTGACAGAAACCCGCCCACGCTTAAACTCAACACCACCAACAAAGATGAAAGGGCGTGGCTTACGGGGGTGCTATTCAGGACTGTCGAGAGGCATGGATGCCGAACGCCAAACCCTACACGGACGTACTTGCGGGCGCGTCCTGAATAGCACCCCCGCAAGCCGCGCCCGCCTGCAAAAAACCGCCGCCCCTACTTCCCAATACAAAACTCGGAAAAAATCTTCCCCAGTAACTCATCACTGGAAAACTCCCCGGTAATCTCCCCAAGCGCCATCTGCGCCAACCGTAACTCCTCCGCAAATATCTCCCCGGCCCGCTCATCCGCCAACGCTTGTCGCCCACTGTCAAAGTGCGCCATGGCGGCCTCGATAGCCTGCAAATGCCGCCGTCGCGCAGTAAACGCTCCCTCGCCCAGGTCTTTGAACCCGGCGAGCCGCCGAATTTCCGTTCGCAGGGCCTCGATGCCCGCGCCGGTCTTGGCGGACAGATTAATCGTGCCGGGCGACCCGCCTTCGCCGGCGGTCTCGTCAACCAGGTCGATTTTGTTGCGCACGATAATAACGGGCATGTCTTCGTTGATGGTCGGTTCAAGCTCGTTGATTGTTTCCTGGTTTGCGGCGCTGGCGTCTTGTATCCACAAGATGGCATCGGCTTTGCTGATGGCCTCGCGTGCACGACGAATGCCCTCGGCTTCGATGCGGTCCGGGTCGCTTCGGAGGCCGGCGGTATCGACGAGTTCGACGGCGAGCCCATCGATATTAATTTGCTCGCGCAGGATGTCCCGGGTAGTGCCGGCAACCTCGGTGACGATTGCAGCGTCCTGGCCACTGAGGAGGTTTAGCAGGCTGGATTTGCCAACGTTCGGTCTGCCAATGATGATCATCTGGAAACCGTCTCGCAAGACTCGTCCAATGGTTGCCCCTTGCAATAATGTTTTGAATGCGAGCGCAGTGTCGTCTGCTTTTTTTGTCAGCGCGCTGTCAGACAGGAAATCAATTTCTTCTTCTGGAAAGTCGAGTGCTGCTTCGGTGTGCAGGCGAAGTGCTGTCAGCTGTTCCTGGAGTTCGTCGACAGAACGGGAAAAGGCACCGGTCAAAGAGCGAAGCGCTGCTCGCGCGGCTTGTTCAGTGCCGCTGCCGATAAGATCGGCGATCGCCTCGGCCTGCACCAGGTCGAGCTTGTCGTTCAGGTAGGCGCGCTTCGAAAATTCTCCCGGGAGCGCGTGCCGCGCGCCAAGTTCAAGTGCGGCTTTAATAATGGCACTCACGAGCATTGGGCCGCCGTGGCAGTGCAGCTCGACGACCGCCTCGCCAGTAAAGGAGTTCGGTGCCGGAAATGATATGACGAGGCCGCGGTCTATTTCTCGCCCGGCAGCATCCGCGATATGAGAGAGCACCGCTTCTCGCGGTGGCGGCAAAGAGCCGGTCATGCGCGTGCAGATCTCTTCGGCGCCGGGTCCGGAAAGCCTGACTACTGCGACGCCGCCCGCCCCCGGCGGCGTGGCCGCGGCGACGATTGTGTCTTTGATGTAGTCCGGCGCGTTACTCACCGATCACTCCGGTGCTGTGGTGTCAGTCGTCTTTCTTTTTGCTCTTGTTCTTGGACGGCTTTGATGATTTGTTTTTTCTGCTCTTTTGTTCTTCGGACACGACCTTGTTGACGTACCACTGTTGCGCAATCGACAGCAGCGTGTTGGTCACCCAGTACAACACCAGCCCAGACGGGAAGAAAGCAAAGAAGCCGGTGAAGACGATCGGCATGATCTGCATTACCTTGGCCTGTACGGGATCGGCCGGCGCCGGGTTGAGTCGCTGCTGCATTAACATGGCAGCGCCCATGATGATCGGCAAAATGAAATACGGGTCTCGTGATGAAAGGTCGGTAATCCACAACGCGAACGGCGCCTGTCTCATCTCCACGCTTTCGAGCAGGACCCAGTAGAACGCCAGGAAGAATGGCATTTGTATAAGAATCGGCAAACAGCCGGCAGCCGGGTTTACCTTTTCCCGCTTGTACAGGTCCATCATTGCCTGGCTAAGCGCCTGTCGGTCGTCCTTGTATCGATCTTGCAGCGCCTTCATGCGCGGCTGTATCTCGCGCATCTTCGCCATTGATCGGCCGCTCTTCTCGGTGAGCTTGTAAAACGCGCTCTTGATCAGGACCGTGGTCAATATGATTGCAACGCCCCAGTTGCCGAATACGCTGAAGATCTTGCTGAGCAACCAGAACAACGGGTTGGAAAGCAGCGTCAGAATTCCATAGTCCACTGTGAGCTTCAGCGACGGGTCGATTTGCTCAAGCTGGCGCTGGTCTTTCGGGCCGACAAACAAGGTCGTATTGAACGTGTGCTCCGCGCCTGCCGCGACGGTCGTGGTCGGGCCAAACACGGACGTCGTCGAGATGCTGTTTTTTACCTTTACGTCGTAATGATATGCGACGCTGTCATTTGGGATGATTGCGCTCAGGAAGTGGTGTTGTATGCCTGCGGCCCAGCCTTCCGTAGCGTCGATTTTAAAGGGCCCGTCCAGCAAGTCGTCTCGCTTTAGCTTTTCGGACTTGGCACCGTCATAAACTATCGGCCCATCGAACGAATAGGTGTCCACGTCAAACATACTGCGCTCTTGCGGTATTGAAAGGCGCTTGAGCGTGGTGTAAGGCGCCGCACGCCAGCTTAAGTCACTGCCGTTGCTTACGCGGTGCTCGACGTCAATTCGGTAGCTGCTGCGGGTAAAACGAAAGCGCTTTTCGACCTTTACGCCGTTACCGTCATACCAGAAAAGCGGCACAACGATTTCGTCGTCGCTGTTCATGTCGTATGACCTTGCGGTTGCGGTCATGGTGGCGCCGAAGTATTGCTCGCCGTCGCCGGTGTCCGCGATCAGGCCACTTTGGAGCGCGCCGAATCGATGCTCGTCGGTGCTCAACAACTCGACCAGATCATCCGGACGATTCTTCGCTACCGGATAGTTCTTTAATGCGATGCGCTGCAACCGCCCGCCCACCGTGTTGATCTCAACTTCGAAGACATCCGTACTAACACGGATAATTTCGCCGCTGGCTTCGGCGCTTACGTCTGGCCGGCCGGCCGGCGCCTCGACGGCCGGAAGCGTGGGCGCGCCGGTTTCGCTGGAGCCCAGTCGGGGCAGGCTGTCCTCGGCGCTCGGGTCGCCCGCGATTGACGTCCCGGCCTGGTTTTGAGAAACCTCGGCTGGCGTCTGGTCATAGTCGAGCAGCCAGGCCTGGTAGGTCATGAACGCCAGCATGCCGACGGCGGCCCAAATAAGAAGTCTTTGATTGTCCATTTAGCTTGTGCCCTGCCGCGCAGCATCCTTGTCTCGGCAGCGGCGCCAGTGGGCCGCCAGAGAATCAAACAGCGCTTTATTATTTGCTTTATGTGTTCCCGACTGGTTTAGCACCACGATGTCTACGCCAGCCAGCTTGTCCTGATTTTTCCTGAAAGACTCTCGCACGATTCTCTTTAGACGGTTGCGGTCTGACGCAAGTTTGCAGTTTTTTTTGGCAATGGCGAGTCCAAGCCGTGCGTGCTGCAATTCATTACTTGTGTATAACACAGTAAACAACTTGTCTTTGCTTCTCTGTGCCTTCTTGAAGACGCGGCCGTACGACGCCCCGTCCGCCATCCGGTTCATTCGTGAAAACCGTTCGTTGCGTTTGTTCTTGAATTCTCGGTTGTCGTTTATCGTAGCCGTAACAATTGCTACTAAGCCGGGGCGCTAAGGCCTACGGTGACAGTTGAGCCCGGCCTTTTGCGCGACGGCGCTTCAGGACCAGGCGGCCCGCTTTGGTCGCCATCCGGGCTCGGAAACCGTGGGTGCGAGCTCGCTTGAGTTTGCTGGGCTGGAATGTGCGTTTCATGACCTTAAACCTGCATAAATTCCGGAGCTTAAGTCCCCGGGCGAAAGAAAGCCGGCAAGAGTACGCGGGGGCTCAATTTCTGTCAATAGCTTGTGATAATTGTTGCACTTTTCGGTGCGTTTGCTGACCGGCCCCCGTAAAAGCGGCGGGCAGTCCCGCGTCTCTGGCGAAGCACATAGAGACGTTATAGACTGCGCTGTCTCTCCATTAAATAAGAATAGAACCAGTCGTGGGAAACCCCTTGCCGGCAGAGAATTCACTGTGGACCCGTTGCGTGCGCGAGCTTCAGGCCGAGCTGCCGGAACAGCAGTTCAATACCTGGATCCGCCCGTTACAGGCGGTTGACGACGGGCAGCTGTTGCGATTGCTGGCACCCAATCGATTTGTAGTGGACTGGATTAACCAGCATCACAAAGAGAGAATCGAAGCCCTTGTCGGGCCGGAGGTGGAGCTTGTCATCGAGGTTGGTTCGCGAGACGCGCCGATTAGCACTGTTGTCCAGCGTCCGCGTGCAGCAATGGCCAAACCGCCCGCCCCACCGATCGCGAGCCGGCTTAGCCCGGCATTTACGTTTGAGCGCTTTGTTGAGGGCAAGAGCAACCAGTTGGCGCGGGCCGCAGCAACCCAGGTTAGTGAAAACCCTGGCAAATCTTATAACCCGCTGTTTATTTATGGCGGTGTCGGGCTTGGCAAAACGCATCTGATGCAGGCAATCGGCAACGCGATGCTCAAGCGTGACCCAGGCGCCCGGGTCAGCTACGTTCATTCGGAGCGTTTCGTCGGCGACATGGTGCGCGGCTTGCAACACAACACCATTTCCGACTTCAAGCGAAGTTATCGCTCCCTGGACGCGCTGTTGATTGATGACATCCAGTTTTTTGCGGGCAAAGAGCGTTCTCAGGAAGAGTTCTTTCACACCTTCAATGCGTTGCTTGAGGGGCAAAGGCAAATCGTCCTGACCTGTGATCGTTATCCCAAGGAAGTTAATGGCCTCGAAGAGCGTCTCACGTCTCGCTTTGGTTGGGGCCTGACCGTTGCCATCGAGCCCCCGGAACTCGAAACCTCTGTTGCCATTTTGATGAGCAAGGCCGAAAGTGAAGACGCACACCTGCCGGAAGAGGTTGCCTTTTTTATTGCTAAACGCATTCGGTCTAACGTTCGAGACCTTGAAGGGGCGTTGCACAGGGTAATGGCGAACGCCAAGTTTACCGGCATGCCGATTGATGTTGAGTTCGCGAAGAGCGCTTTGCGCGATTTGCTTGCGTTGCAGGAACGACTGGTCTCGATAGAGAACATTCAAAAGACGGTCGCCGACTATTTCAAGATTCGTGTTGCTGATTTGTTATCGAGACGGCGCAGCCGATCTATCGCCAGGCCTCGCCAATTTGCGATGGCCCTATCGAAGGAGCTTACAAATCACAGCTTGCCGGAGATTGGCGATGCTTTTGGCGGACGCGACCATACGACGGTATTGCATGGTTGCCGGCGTATTGCGTCGCTGCGCGAGACGGAAAAACGCATTGATAATGACTATCTGATTTTGTTGCGGACACTTACCGGGTGAACGGTGCATAATTTAATTATTTTCTGTGGAAAAGCTGTTAACGATTTTAACGCTGGTTTTTATCCACTGCTTATCCACAACGTGCTGACGGAAGACAAACAACTAACAGGCCTTCATTTTCGTATTTAACTAATTGATTTAACTGGTTATTTTAGAGTTATACACAGCACTTGGCGTGCTTAATAATAACTAATAGAATTTTATTTCCAATATTTATTAACAGGTGGTGTTCATGAAGTTTAGCGCTGCGCGAGAAGCGTTACTAAAGCCTTTACAGGCTGTTATTGGGGTGGTTGAGCGTCGTCAGACGATGCCGATCCTGGCGAATGTTTTGCTGGTGGCAAAAGAGGGAGAGCTTTTGATCACGGCAACTGATCTTGAGGTTGAGCTTGTAGCCAGCGCGCAAATTGATCTGGATACCAGTGGCGAAGTCACGGTGCCGGGCAGGAAGCTTCTGGATATTTGCAGGGCGCTGCCAGAGGACGCTGAAATATCAATTGCGCTGAACGGTGACAAGCTTAGCGTTCGATCGGGCCGAAGTAAATTCACCCTGACAACACTACCGGCGGCAGAATTTCCAACGGTTGAAGATATTAGTGGCAAGGAGGCGGTAAGCGTGGCGCAAGCGACGCTGGTCAAACTGCTTGAAAAGACGCACTTTTCAATGGCGCAACAAGATGTCCGGTATTACCTGAACGGCCTTTTGCTGGAAACAGGAAAGAAACATCTGCGCGCAGTCGCTACAGACGGTCATCGGCTGGCTTTGTGCGAAGTTGAAATTGATAGCAGCGACGCGACAGAGCAGCAGGTCATTGTGCCGCGGAAGGGTGTTTTAGAATTACAACGGCTCCTGAGCGGAGAGGGAACCGTCACGCTGGAGCTCGGCAGCAATCACATACGGGTTCAACTGGACGGCATCCGTTTCACCTCAAAACTGATCGATGGGCGATTTCCGGAGTACGAGCGGGTAATACCGGAGGAAGCGGAAAACGAACTGTTGGCGGACCGAGAGTTGTTTAAGGCCGCTTTGCAGAGAACGGCCATTTTGTCGAATGAGAAATACCGGGGCATTCGGTTGATCATTCGGGAAAACGAGGTGGTTTTGCAGGCGCATAATCCGGAGCAGGAGGAGGCAGAGGAGGAGCTCGAGGTCAGCTATAAAGGCGAGGACATCGAAATCGGCTTTAATGTTAACTATTTGCTGGACGCTCTGGGAGCGATAGAGTCCGAGCAGGTAACGCTGTCTATCGTGGACGGCAACTCGAGCTGCTTGTTGCGCGAACCAGGCAAAGACGACTGCAAGTACGTTGTTATGCCGATGCGGCTGTAATTCTTTTACAGCAAAACAGTGGCCCTGGAACACCTGAAAACCACTGATTTCCGCGGTCTCATAGGCGCAGAGCTGGAAGCGGACCCGCACTACAACCTTATTTACGGCGCGAACGCCTCCGGCAAGACAAGCTTGCTGGAGGCAATTGCGTATCTGGGGAGGGGAAAGTCGTTTCGCGGCGCCTCCACTCAGGACCTGATAAGCCACGGTCGAGCAGAGTTCGTGTTGCTGGGGCGGGTGAATACCGCGGCGCGCACCCAGACAGTGGGGGTGAGAAACGGCCGAGACGGTCTGGAGGTCCGAATTGACGGCGAAAACGCGGCCGGCGCGGCGGCACTAGCCGAGGCCCTGCCACTACAGGTCGTGGATCCAGACGTGCACAACCTGATTGCCGGGGGACCTGAGCTACGGCGTCGCTACCTCGACTGGATCGCGTTCCACGTGGAACATGGCTATCTGAAGAGCTGGAGGCGATTCCGCAGGGCGCTGCGGCAGCGCAACGCGGCGCTTCGAGAGGGCGCGAGCACGGCGGTTCTGGCCGGCTGGGATCAGGAGTTTGTAGAGACGGCGCTGCGGGTGCATGAGTCTCGGCAGCGTGTCGCTGCGCGGGTGCTGCCGGTATTCGAGGAAACGGGTAAAGACCTTCTCGGTTGTCTGGTGTCGCTGGACTACCGGCAGGGCTGGAATGCGGACCTGTCCCTGGAGGAGGCGTTGGCGGCCAGCGCCGCGAGAGATCGCGAGCAGGGAAACACCCACGCGGGACCGCAACGCGGCGACCTTAAGTTGATTCTGGACGAGCGGCTGGCGAAAAAGCTTGTTTCTCGCGGCCAGCAGAAGTTACTGGCCTGTTCGCTTGTCCTGACAGCGACTGAGCTGGTGCAGAACGAGCTGGCGCGCCCCCTGTTGCTGTTGCTGGATGACCCGGCGGCCGAACTCGACGGCGCCTCGCTGGAGCGGCTGATGGCCAGGGTAATCAGGCTGGGCAGCCAGGTTATCGCGACGGCGCTGGTGCCGGATAAACACCTGTTTCCTGACCCGCCAGCCTTGTTCCACGTGGAACAAGGAAAGCTCGAAAGGCTTTCCTGAGCCTGAATGACACTCGCTTGCGCGGCAGAAAATCAGGCCAGGATACGACCTGCAAAAGGCCTGTGGAGGGGCGGCCGGTCCGGGCCAAAAAACCTTGTAAAAATAGTCCTTTAGAGCCCTTTCGGAAGCCCTTTTCAGGCCGCCAAATGGTACAATGCGTGGCTCTTTATCTAAGGACAACGAATGGCCGTCGACACAGACTATACTTCCAGCAATATCAAGGTCTTAAGGGGTCTTGAGGCCGTTCGAAAAAGGCCGGGCATGTACATCGGCGACACCGATGATGGAACCGGTTTACACCACATGGTATTCGAGGTCGTCGACAACTCCATCGACGAGGCGCTTGCGGGACACTGCAGCATCATTACCGTGACCATTCACGCGGATGAGTCGGTCA
>SMVB01326788.1_pt1 | contig 26487 bp, 12 predicted proteins | sample 2456461 | NCBI WGS metagenome assembly SMVB01 (sample SAMN11095934, study PRJNA526329) | marine sediment metagenome | biome: Marine sediment; feature: Surficial sediment; material: Deep marine sediment; isolation source: Hadal surficial sediment | place: Pacific Ocean | collected 2014-05 | depth...
CAGATGCTGGCTGGATTGCCTATATTGTCGCTGAGAAATAATAGCCCCAAATAATAACCCCATAGTTATCAATCAGTTATAAATATTTCTAGTGCACTGGCTGTCCTGAGCCTATTCTCAGGGCAAATCACTAAAAAGTGCGTCCGCATATGGAATCTCATATATAATGTCCCGCCCGATTTGTTCGGCCAGATCCCTGCCTGTCCTTAGCTGGATCAGCACTGGCCCTGCTTTTCAGGGCTCATGATCAGAGTTCGTGAATACAAAAAAAATGACACAAGTGACGCAAATACCGTTAGCAACAAAGAAAACAGCCGAAGTTCCGGCAACAGGAACAAATCCTTCGCCTGGTGCTGCACTTGGCTGGTGGACAGGCGATAACACGGCACTCTTTGGGGACGATCCAGCTATTCATAATGCCATTTTCAATCTGAATAAACACGTCTACGTCTTGCAGGGCCAGAATCAGGAACATGTTGTCACTGATCAAGGTATCGCTATTATCGGAGGGGAGCCTGGAACAGATGGCCTGCCCCTGGCAGGATTCTCTCCCGCAAGCTCACCCAGACAATTAGGCGACACAGGTTTTTGTGAAGATCATAATCTGCGATTTCCCTATATGTGTGGTTCCATGGCCAATGGCATTGCGTCTATTGACGTAGTTAAGGCAACAGCTAATGCAGGATTGTTAGGATCTTTCGGTGCTGCTGGTCTGACATTATCAGAAATCGGAAATGCTGCAAAACATTTAACAGAATCACTAGGTTCGAAACCATTCTGTTTCAATCTGATCTTCTCGCCCAATGAAAAAGGACATGAAGAGGCAGTTGTTTCTATATATCTGAAATACGGGATTCGTCTGATTGAAACCTCTGCCTATATGAAACTAACCTTACCTGCTGTTCGTTACCGTGTTCATGGTATACATCTAAATGCAGCAGGTGAAATCGAAACACCAAACCGAATTATTGCCAAAGCATCTCGCATTGAAATCGCAACAAAATGGTTTAGTCCGCCTCCAGAAAAAATGCTGGCACAGCTAGTCGCATCTGGTGACATCACAGAAGAACAAGCAACATTGGCCACGCAAATTCCTTTGGCACAGGATCTAACCGTTGAAGCAGATTCTGGAGGGCATACTGATAATCGTCCGGCCATTACTTTGATACCCACTATCATTGCTTTGCGTGATCGCTTACAGAGTGAATTTAATTATGCAATGCCATTAAGAGTCGGTGCAGCAGGCGGCATAGCCACACCTGCATCTGCCGCAGCTGCATTCTCAATGGGTGCGGCTTATGTAGTCACCGGAACCATAAATCAGGCATGCATCGAATCTGGCAGCAGTGATATCGTGCGTAAAATGTTGGCAGAAGCACAACAAGCAGATGTCATCATGGCCCCTGCGGTTGATATGTTTGAGATGGGCGTAAAGTTACAAGTCTTGAAGCGCGGTACCATGTTTGCGATGCGCGGTAATAAACTTTATGAACTCTATCGTGCTTATGATTCTATTGATGCTATTCCGGAGAAGGAAAGACAGTCAATAGAAAAGACTATCTTTAAAGCACCATTGAACGACATCTGGCACCTGACGCGGGATTATTTCAATGAACGTGATCCAGAACAAATTGTAAGAGCCGAACAGGATCTAAAACATAAGATGGCACTCATCTTTCGCTGGTACCTTGGACTCTCATCACGTTGGGCCAATACTGGAGAAAAATCCAGACAGGTAGATTACCAGGTCTGGTGTGGACCTTCCATGGGTGCATTTAATGAATGGACCAAAGATTCATGGTTGGCAGAACCCGCTAACAGGACCATTGTCGCGATAGCGATGAATCTTCTTTATGGTGCTGCTGTGGTAACACGTATTAATGTTTTACGTAATCAGGGTGTAAAATTCTCAGATCAGGTGACGCACCTGGCACCGCAAGAAATTAGTGTGATTGAACAAAATTTATCATGACCCAAGCTACTAAAAACAAGGAACAGACCCAAACCACTTCGCAGTCCCAGGTTTCATCGGCATTAGCCATTATCGGTATCGGCTGTCTGTTTCCGAAAGCAGGTAATGTAAATGAATATTGGTCGAATATTCGCGAAGGTGTCGATGCCATTACCGACATTCCTGATTCACACTGGAATCCCGAAGACTATTTTGATTCAAATCAAAAAACACCAGATATGACTTATGCTCGCCGTGGCGGGTTTATAGATCCGGTTGATTTCAATCCACTGCAGTATGGCATGAGCCCCAATAATATTGAGGCCACCGATACCACACAGTTACTCGGCATGGTGGTTGCCAGACATGCCTTGTTAGATGCAGGTTATTCCACCGGCAAAGATGCCGGAGATGGGAAAGAATTTGATCGCGATCGCACCAGCGTCATCATGGGTGTCACTGGCACACTTGAACTGGTCATTCCACTCGGCGCACGACTGGGCCATCCGATCTGGCGACAGGCGCTGGTTGATGCCGGTGTCGATCCGGAAACAACAGAAGATGTTGTACAAAGAATCTCAGACAGCTATGTGCCATGGCAGGAAAATTCATTCCCGGGTTTATTGGGCAATGTTGCCGCTGGACGCATTGCCAATCGATTTGATTTAGGCGGAACCAACTGTGTAGTCGATGCCGCCTGCGCAAGCTCGTTAAGCGCCATCCATCTGGCATCATTGGAACTACAGTCCGGCCGTTCAGATATGGCCATTGCCGGTGGACTGGATACCTTCAACGATATTTTTATGTATATGTGTTTCAGCAAAACGCCGGCACTCTCGCCGACGGGAAATAGTCGGCCTTTCGCCCTCGGTGGCGATGGCACCATCATCGGTGAAGGCATGGGTGCAATCATATTAAAACGTCTTGACGATGCCAAACGAGATGGCGATCGTATCTATGCGGTGATCAAAGGTATTGGCACCTCCAGTGATGGTCGTGGCAATGCTATTTACGCCCCAAATGTTAAAGGCCAGATCAAGGCATTGGAAGATGCCTACGTACAGGCCAATGTCACACCGGATTCAATTGAACTCGTTGAGGCACATGGAACGGGAACTTCAGTAGGTGATGCAGTAGAAGCTGAGGCCCTGGAAAATGTTTATCGAAAAGCAAATCAGAATGATACCTGGTGTGCTCTTGGCTCTGTGAAGTCCATGATTGGTCATACCAAGTCTGCCGCGGGCATCGCTGGGTTGATCAAGACAGTGATGGCACTAAAACACAAAGTGTTACCACCCACTATTAAGGTTGATCAACCGCTTGAATCATTAGAGCCCGGCAAAGCACCGATGTATGTCAATACTATCAAGCGTCCCTGGGTTACCAGCGATTTCCACCCAAGACGTGCAGCGCTGAGTGCCTTTGGTTTCGGTGGCAGTAATTTCCACTGTGTGCTGGAAGAAAATGAAAGCAATGACGCTGAGATAGACTGGGATGGCCGTGTACTCCTGTTTGCCTTGAGTGCGGATACAAAAGAAGAACTCAGTGATCAACTCACAAATATTGATGTCGATAAACTATGGCCAGAACATCGTGCCTTTGCTGCAAAATCTTGTGCAGAGTTTGATGCGAAAAAAACACATCGTCTGACATTTGTTATCGAAAAAGATAAAACAGATCTGCAAACCTTGATTCAGAATGCCATGAAAATGCTGTCAGAAAATAATGATCAGGATTTTTGGCAACTCCCCATCGGCGTTAGTTATGCCTCTGGATCGCATGAGCATAAAACCGGATTGTTATTTCCTGGACAAGGAACACAGTATGTCGGCATGCTGCGCGATCTTGCATGTCAGTTTCCACAATTTAACGATGTCTTAAGTCATGCCAACGCCGTGAAAGGTGAAACCAGACACGGTTCAAGACTCAGCGACACAATCTATCCTATTCCGGTATTTACCGATGAAGCACGTAAAGATCAGGAAGAAATTTTACGTGATACACGAAATGCTCAGCCAGCAATCGGTGTCGTTAGTCTGTCTGGCTTACGAATACTTGAGGCATTTGGTTTCAAAGCGGATATCGCTGCCGGTCATAGCTATGGGGAACTTGTTGCCTTGTGTGCTGCTGGTATCTTCGATGAAACTGCGTTACATGAATTATCTCTTTTACGCGGACAATTAATGGCAGAAGGTGAGGGCGATCGTGGTTCCATGTTGGCGATTTCAGCCGAACTGGAAGTAGTAGAAAAATTTATTAATGATGAAAAACTTGATCTGGTGATTGCCAACCATAATGCACCAAAACAAATTGTCTTGTCCGGTGCCACAGATCAAATTAAAAAAGCCGTCGCGCTTTGTGAGCAACAAAAATTACGCGCCACTCAATTACCTGTTTCCGCTGCCTTCCACAGTAAGTTCGTTGCCAGTGCCGAAGCACCTTTTGCCGAAGCACTTGCCAGGATCAAATTAAACCAGAGCACCATGACGGTGCTGGCTAATACAACAGCTGATGAATATCCAGTCAATGCAGGTGATGTTCGTCAACTACTCGCAGGTCAACTGGCAAACCCGGTCAGGTTTGTTGAACAAATTGAAAAGATGTACTCAGATGGTGTGCGAACGTTTGTCGAAGTAGGGCCAGGAAATCGTTTAAGTGGTCTTGTTAAAGCAATCTTAGACAATAAAAAAATTCAGGTACTGTCACTAGATGCTTCCTCTGGAAAACGAAATGGTCAATATGATCTTGCCAGTTTACTGGCAAACCTCGCAGCCCTGGGTAAACAAATCGATCTATCAAAATGGGATGCAAGCTATCTTGATTCGCTTGATGACGGCAGTGGTAATAGTGCAGGAGATAAAAAACCCGCCATGACAATTTCTTTATCTGGTGCAAACTATGTCATGCCCAGAGAGAAACGTCCGGCCCGGACTCAGCAGATGGCACAACAAACTAAGCAGGGACCACTGCAAAAACAGTCACAACAGGCAAATATGAAAAATCCAGTTTTAAACAAACCCGCTCCTAAGCAGCAAACAGAGACTACGATTGCAGCAGGACAAAGTCAGGATGCACTGCGTGCAACTCAGGAAAGTATTCTTGCCTTACAAAAGATGCAGGAACAGACCGCCAGGTTGCATCAACAATATCTGCAAGGGCAGGAAACTGCACAGCAAACCATCGCGCAATTATTACTGCAACAACAGACATTACTCGGCATCAACACAGTGAATGGCTCTATGTCTCTGCCTGCACCAGTGCAAACACCTGTTGTGGCACCACAGCCAATTCAACAAGCCAAGCCTGCTGTCGAAATTGTAAAAACAGAAAAAGCTGCACATGCCCACAAAGAAGTACATAGCGTTTTATTGGAAGTAGTCGCCGAGAAAACCGGTTACCCGTTAGAGATGTTAAGTCTGGACATGAGTCTGGATACCGACCTTGGTATCGACTCAATCAAACGTGTAGAAATATTATCCGCATTACAAGAAAGATTACCTGGCGCGCCAACGGTTAATCCAGAAGAGTTAGGCACCTTTCAATTCCTTGAAAATATTGTTGAGTTCATTGTCTCGGCCATGCCAAAAATGGCAGAAATAATTCCTCAGACAATAACATCTAACACATCATCAGTTTCAAGTGATATGTTACAAAATGTCCTGCTGAATGTGGTTGCAGAAAAAACCGGCTACCCACTGGATATGTTAAGTCTGGACATGAGTCTGGATACAGACCTTGGGATTGATTCAATCAAACGCGTTGAGATTCTGTCCGCGCTACAGGAAAAACTACCAGAAGCTCCGATGGTTAGCCCGGAAGAGCTGGGCAAGTTACAAACTCTGCAACAGATCGTTGATTTTCTTGCTGCAGGAAGTACATCTATTGTGGAAGCACCTGCGACAGAAACTCCTTCCGCAAATAATGATCAACTTGCTGAAATCATGCTCGAAGTTGTTGCCAACAAAACCGGTTATCCCGTAGACATGTTAAATCTGGATATGAACCTGGAAGCGGATCTGGGTATTGATTCCATCAAACGTGTGGAAATATTATCTGCATTACAAGAACGCATGCCTGATATACCAGCAGTGAAGCCGGAAGATCTGGGCGCACTACAGACATTGCAACAAATTGTGAACCACATGCTTACAAGTTCACCAGAGCCAGTGGTTGAAACATCCATTGCTGAAAATACAGTGAGGGCTGCCAGTATAGAAAGGCAAATCTTAACTGTTGTACCGTTAACAGCACAACAAGAAAAAATATCCCTGGCAAGAAATGCTACGGTTTGGGTGACGGATGAAGCACCGGAATTTACCCAGGCGATCTGTGCAGCATTGAAGCATCGAGATCTCAGCCCGAAAATTGTATCGCTGGATGCTATCCCGGATGCAACACTTGCAGGTTTGATCATTCTGACACCTGCCAATCCTGATCAAACATTCATGAAAGACAGCTTCTTGCTGGTTCAGCGTGTCAGTGAATCATTACGTGCAGCAGGGAAATCTAAGGCAGCAATACTCGCCAGCGTCACACAATTGGGCGGTCATTTTGGCCTGAATGGCGTGGGCGAAACATCTCCTGTCTCTGGTGGTATAGCAGGCCTGATTAAAACAGCAAACAAAGAATGGCCTGAAGTTTCTTGTAAAGCCATTGATATCAGTAATTCGGGGTCCACAGACACGATTGCAGAAAACATTGTTGATGAATGTTTAACATCTGGAATACTCGAAGTCGGTATTGCTAATGAACAACGCTACACACTTGAACTCAATCATGCTGACATTGAAGAAAATAAAACTTCGAACACACTAGCTTCAAATGACGTTGTTGTCGTCACTGGTGGTGCTAGAGGTGTCACAGCAGAGATCGCACTCGCATTGGCTGAAAAATACCAGACAAATTTATTATTATTAGGCCGAAGTGAAATGCCTGAGCCTTTGGAAACATGGCTTGCTGATCTGACAACAGAAAGTGAGATCAAAAAAGGGCTACTCAAACAAAATGAAAAAGGGCTTAAATTAAAATTAGTTAAACCAAAAGATATCGATAATTCCTGCAAAAAAATTCTTGCCGACAGGGAAATTCGAACGAACCTGCAACGCATGGAAGCAACCGGTGTGAAAGTCATGTATCGCTCGGTTGATATTCGCAATAAAAAGCAAGTTATGGCCGCAATTGAAGAAGCAAGAAATACTCTTGGAACAATCAGTGGTTTTGTTCATGGCGCAGGAGTGCTGGCAGACAAACTCATAAAGGATAAAACAGAAGAACAGTTTACCAAAGTTTACGCAACTAAAGTTGCCGGTCTAGATTCATTACTGACCGCAACAGAAAACGATGCCTTAAAAATCATGGTCATGTTCTCCTCATCTACCGGACGTTTTGGTCGACAAGGGCAATGCGATTATGCGGTAGCCAATGAAGTCTTAAACAAAGTTGCACAACAACAGGCAACTTTACGTAGGGACTGTCGTGTTGTCAGTGTTAACTGGGGCCCATGGGACGGAGGGATGGTCACACCAGCATTAAAGAAAATCTTTGCGCGAGAAGGTATCGGCGTGATTAATTTAAAAGCAGGTGCAGATTACCTTATGCAAGAGATTGCACATGAAGGGCCCGTCGAAGTGGTTGTTATTGGTCCTTCTAAAAAACAGAGTTTAACTAAACAACAGGGCATATCAACAAAAGAAAACAAACCTGCAACAAGGGCACAACAATCCTCAGAAGAAATTCCCGCCATCAATATGCGCGTTGCCTTTGCACGGTCATTAAATGTTAATAATCATGTTTTTCTTCAATCACATGTAATCAATGGTCATGCGGTATTACCTGTGGCAATGATCACAGAGTGGTTTGCCCATGGCGCAATACACGATAATCCCGGCCTTAACTATCACGGCTTCAGAAACCTCCGTGTCTTCAAAGGTGTAACACTGGAAGCGGATGAAACGATTGATCTGGATATCCTCGCAGGTGAATCATTTAATGAAGGCGATCTGGATATTGTTCCTGTGGAATTACGCAGCGGGAAAATATTGCATGCACGTGCAGAAATAATATTAGCAGCTAAAAAGATCCAGCAAGAAGCCATCTGTAACCAAACTGTCACAGGTGAATATTCACAAGCAGCAAATGAAATCTATTCATCTAATCGTTTGTTCCACGGAAAGCAATTACAAGGCATCACCAGAGTCGATACCTGCAGTGCTATAGGGATCTCGTCTCATGTCAACGCTGCAACTGCACCAGCAAGCTGGATGAAAAAACCCATACGTTCGTCCTGGCTGGCCGATCCATTGGCGCTAGATGGTAGTTTTCAAATGATGATCCTGTGGACCTTCGAACAGTTCGGCATCGGCTCCCTCCCCACAGCAATTGGCGAATATAAACAGTTCCAAAAATCCTTCCCTAAAGAAGGCTGCAAGATCAATATCAATGTCATTGAGCACTCAGAATATCGCGCACTGGCAACCATAGAATTCATTGATAAAACCGATCAGCTCATCGCCCGCATAGATAATTATGAATGTGTAATTGATGCATCGTTGGAAGAAGCATTTGCAAAAAATAAATTACAAGTTCCGAGTATTAACTAGAATCATTAGGCCTGTAATTCACTGAACACCCGTTTTCAGTATTAAAAGATTGGGGGCAGACCACGCTTTTAAAATGATATCATTGAATACAATGAAATTGCTGCTTATTACACTGTGGATAGCTTTAATTTTTAAAGAAATTACATGGCTTGTCATTGGCCTGGAGTATTGGCGTCAGTTAGGACTGGGAGTGATCATTACTTTTGGTCTACCAATTACAGTAATAATATTATCATTGCTTAATTTTTCATATGGCATACTGGGATTAGGAAACCCAGAAACAAAAAAAATATCTATTGCCTCGGTATTGTCCGCCTTAATTTGTGTATCGCTTGCCACTATAGGATTGTGGGGAGTAATAAGTGGCGTCAGATAAGATTTTTTAGTTCCCCTTCAAAGGCGACAAATCGTCAGGATTGAAGATTTGCACGACAGCATGTCGCCGTAGGCGAGGCACAAGGAAGTACCGAGTGAAACCTGTTCTAAAAAAGAATAAAGCTATCCTGCCGCTAGCCGATCACTAAACCTCATAAACAACCTATACAACATCGGAATCACAAACAGCGTCAACACTGTTGAAAACGCCAGACCCCAGACAATCGCTGTAGCCACCGGCCCCCATATCAGAGAATGTCCAGCCAGCCCTGTTGCCAAAGAAAACAAACCCGCTATCGTCGTCAGTGATGTAATCAAAACAGGAATTACTCTTCTTCTTGCCGCATAGATGGTTGCATGCAATAAACTCATGCCATTTGCCAATCGTGCATTGGCAGCAGAGATCATCACAATTGCTGCGTTAACTGAAATACCTGCCAACGCAACCACTCCATATAAAGTATATAGACTAAGAGGATTACCCGTAACCAATAAGCCCATCACCACACCAGTAAAGGCCAGAGGAATGGTGACCAATATCATCAAGGGTTGAAAATAACTTCTAAATTGCGTGCCCAATATAATGTACATCACACCCACACCAAACAGAAACAGGACAATGAGAGAATCGAGACTTGTTGTAATGTCGTCCAGAATACCGGTGAAATCCAGATCAATGGTTGGATGATCTTTTTGTAATCGTTTCCATTCTTCTGCGATTAATTCGTTCGCTTCTACGGTATTGATTTTGTCTTTATCAATATCTGCTTCCAGCGTGATGGTTTTTCTAAAGTTGTAATGGCGAATATTATTCACACCCAGACCTCGCTCAGAATGTACTAACTCCCCTATGGCGACTGAACGACCACCGGGTAATGCAATTGTTTGCCTTAACAAGTTTTCAATATCGCCCCAGTTATCCTGCTTGGCCTGTACGCGCACTTTGACCTTTTCTCCCTGGTCCTGAAAATCAGTGACAATTTCACCATCGACAAAAGATTGAATGCTGCGACTCAACACTGAAGGTGATATGCCCACGCGTTGAATAGCTTCGCCATTAAAACGTAACACCAACTCTGGATTCCCCGGACGATCATCCAGAAACACATTGCTAAAGAGTGGATTACCTTGAAGAAAACTGGTGAGTGACTTTGCCGCTGATTTTATTTCAGAAATTTCATCGCCGCGTATTTTTACATTGATGGGTCTTGAAGTCGGCGGCCCATCTTTTATACGTAATAATGAAACATTGGATGTGCCTTCATAGTCGATAACAACCGCTTGCACTGCCTCGGCAATCTTAGCCACTGAACGCGAACCCTTTTCATCTGGTACCAGGCTGATCATGATTTGTCCTACAGTGTCACCAAACAAAGGTTCTGTCTCTGTAAACTGTTGCCCGGCATATGTCACTGATGACCGCAATTCATGTGGATAAACTTCCTCAAGTGCACGCACTTGTATTTTTGTTAACATCTCACTGGTGGCATCCAGCGTCGCACCGCGTGGCATTTCGACGTTGATATAAAAAAGTCTTAGCTCATCCCCTTCAAAAAAATTTAACCGAATATGGCCGCCTGCGACTATCAATACTGCCAGAATAAAAACAGACAGCACTGCTGAAAACGAAATCACAGGATGGCGCAAAGCCTTTAATAATAATTTAATATAGCTGTAACGAATCCAGTGGGTAAATTGCTCCCGGCGTTTTTGTGTGTTTGACGGCTTTGTGAGATCAATGTCTACAGCAATCACATGTGCTGGCAACATCCAGTACGCTTCCAGTAGACTAACAGCCAATGCCAGGGTCACCACCAATGGGATGACCCTCATAAAATCCCCGAGGATCCCTGGCATTAACATCAATGGCAAAAATGCCGCCATGGTTGTCATCACCGAGGTAGTCACCGGTGCAAACACTTCTTGCAGCGCGCCTATCGCTGCACGCATTGGCACCATCCCCTGCTGCAGACGCTGATAAATAGATTCAACGACAACAACTGCATCATCAACCAGCATACCCAGTGCAATCACCACACCGAGTAGAACCATATTATTCAGAGACATGTCGATGATGTTGAGGATCAGAAAGGTGCCTGCCAATGTGAAAGGAATACCAATACTTGTCAGTAAGGCAATCCGTGTGCCGAGGAATATCCATGTCACCACTAACACCATTATTAAACCAATGGTGGCATTTGTTTGCATCAAAGATAGTGCATTGCGTGTACTGATGGTTTGGTCATCGACCAAAAATATATTGACACCTGTGTTGGTACTATATCGATTGCGTTCATCAATGTAAGCGCGAATATTATCAACTAGCTCAAGAACATTGGTGTTTGCCTGCTTGGTAATCGCCAATAATGCTGCCGGTTCACCATTAAACCTGACTATCTCGGTGGCTTCTTCCGTTGCACGAGTGAACTCCGCCAGATTACCAAGTGGCACAATTCCATGCGCCGTTGTCACTGGATAATCTGCCAGGCTCCCAGGGTCCGTACTTGTCCCTTCTACTCTGACGATCCATTGACCATCATCGGTTCGAATATCACCTGCAGAGACATCCCGAAAATAAGCTCGTACGGTATCTGACAGATCGCCTGGTGTAATTCCCATGCCTTCTAATCGTTCAGGATTAAATGTGATGTGTAACTCCGGATCGGCAAGCCCAAGTTCATTTATCCGGTCAACGCCTTTAATGCGTTCAAGATCTTTTTTTATATTTCTTATTTGTCGACGGAGATTTTCATCATCGCCGGCGCTATTGATAACGACGGTTGCTGATGGAAAAGCATTTGATGTGGTAATTTCGTAAACCACCGGATCTTCAGATTCTTCGGGTAATTCACTTGAGTAGGTATTTTGAACTTCTCGGCGTAGATCAGTTAAGTGACTATCGAACTCATCTTTATTGATCTGATTAAAGCGAACCAGAATATTTGAAACACCTTCGCGGCTGGTGCTGGAAACAAATTTGATATCTTTAATCGAACTGCGTAAGGCATCTTCAATTGGATCGGTAATTCTTTTTTCGACATCTTCCGCAGCGGCGCCAGGGAAAAAAGTAATGATACTGATCCAGTTAAAATTGATCTCCGGATCTTTTGCACGTGGCATTTGCAAATAAGAGATGCTGCCGACTACCAGGATCAAACAAAAGGTGAGGTTTGCTAGTACGTGATTAGCGAGAAAGCGTTCCAGCCAATTCATGTTTAATTGACGATATTAACAGGCACAGCTTCTTTTAATGAAAAGTGTCCCTCAATCACGACATTAATGTCGTTCTCCAACGAGGTGACGCTGGCACGTCCTGCCTGCGCTGTTGGCATGGAGTTAAAACGTGCAACATTTCCATCGACCGTAAACACACCAAGTTTGCCATTACGACGGACTAAAAGATCGCCAGGAATATGCGCGCGACCATCTTGCCAGATTAATCTTCCAGCAGCTCCCGGCAATGCATGTGCATCGTTAAACATTAATCGAACTTCACGATTGCGTGTTTCGGTATTGATAGCCTGTACAATGGATCTCAATTTTACCGGATAGCGAGTGTTATTATGTTTAAAGTAAAGTTCGCTGGCCTGACTCACCTGCGCCGAGTCACGACTTAATATCTGTGCAGATATAACTATTTCATCGATATCCATAACTTTCACAAGTGCCGTACCCACATTGACAAATTCTCCGACGGCGCTGGCACGTTCGATCACAAGTGCACGAAAGGGACTTAAGACGGTACAATGAGATTGATCAAGCTTTTTGCGTTTAATCTCAGCTTGAATGCCTCTCAGTTCAGCGCCTAATACTTCATAGTCTGATTCACGTTCGTCGAGAATTTCTTCTGCAATCGATTGCTTAAGTATCAACTGACGCGTGCGCTCAACACGCCGACTTGCCAGGTCTCTTTTGGTTTCAAGTGCCTCCCGTCTGGCGACGGACTCACGGTGTGACAGCACATAATCCTCGCAATCGAGTCGAGCCAGTACGCCGCCTTTTTCAACAATATCACCAACTCGCACTGAAATTTCGTCGACTCTGGCTGTAATGCGCGCGCTGATGATACTCTCGTTCAAACTGATAACCGTCGCTGGTGCGGAACGTTCCGGATAAATAGCGACTTCGGATACTCTTGCAGTTTTGACAGTGACCCTCTCCGTAGCATAAGTATGCCCGGAAAGAGTAATAACAGTGAAAATCGTGACTGACGCCTGAAATAATCTTTTCATCTTTATTCTTTTAGTAATAACAACTCAGTTTCTAGTCTAACATTTATCATGCTCTAATTAATGCTTGTAAACATTCTAGTCTTCAATTTGTGCATATAAATCAGACCCTTTGCTCAGAAAACTACCTGAAAATCAGACGATCAAAAAGCGCCCTCAATGTATACTTCGACCCCTAAAAAGACAGAAGATTGGTCAAAATTTGGTTCAGATGTGGATACTGCGCCAACATTTTTACAAATTACTATATTAATCAAAGAGATAACTTAATGCAACGTATCGCAATTGTCGGTATTGGTGGCCTTTTCCCTGGAGCCGGAGACATAGAGGGACGCACACAGACCGAGAACCATCTAGAGACTTTCTGGAAAAATATCCAGACGGGACGTGATTGTTCTCGTGTAGTGCCCGATAATCGCTGGCTGCTGAGTAAAGATGATGCCTGGTCGGTTGAACTTGCAGCAGATAAAGTAAACTCCTTTCGCGGTTGTTTTCTCGATGCCTTGCAACTGGATCCTACAGGCCTGGATTTAGATAAAAACATTCTGGCAAGACTGGATCCTATGTTTCATGTCCTGTTACATGCAGGTCGGCAAGCCTGGCAAGATGCAAACAATGATAATCTGGATAAACAACGCGTTGGCGTCATCATAGGCAACATTGTTTTACCCACCGACAGTTCTTCTGCACTGGCCGACGAAATTCTAGGGCCAGTCTTTGAATCACAACTGCTGGGCAAGCGACCTGAAGGAAAGAATAAAACCGAATCACTGAATAGATATGTTGCCGGACTTCCGGCAGGTGTATTAGCCAAGGCATTAGGTCTTGGTGGAGGTACTTATACGCTGGATGCCGCCTGTGCGTCTTCATTGTATGCGCTCAAGTATGCCGTCGAAGAATTAATCGCCGGACGTGCCGATGCCATGCTCACCGGCGGCCTGTCACGCCCAGACTGTCTGTATACGCAAATGGGATTTTCAGCACTGGGCGCAATTTCAAAAACAGGACATTGCTCACCCTTTGATCACAAAGGTGATGGTTTGCTCGTCGGTGAAGGCGCAGGCATTCTGGTATTAAAGAGATTAGATGATGCTCTACGTGATCAGGATCATATCTATGCCACTGTCGCTGGTGTTGGTTTATCGAATGATATCGACGGTAACCTCATGTCACCGGATTCAGAAGGACAACTGCGCGCCATGCGTGATGCCTATCTTCAAGCCAACTGGTCTCCTGAAGATGTTGATCTGATTGAATGCCATGGCACTGGCACACCCATTGGCGATGCCGAAGAAATTAAAAGTTTAAAATCACTTTGGTCAGACCATTCAACAAACAAACAAAGATGCGTGATCGGATCAGTTAAAAGCAATATCGGTCATTTACTCACTGCAGCAGGTTCAGCTGGTCTAATTAAAGTGTTGCTGGCGATGAAACATCAACAACTTCCTCCTACGGCTAATTTTGAAAATACTTCCGCAAAAATTGATCTGGCTGAAAGCCCATTTACTGTTTTAAGTGATGCCAAAACCTGGAAAAAAAGAACCGAACAAACGCCTCGGCGTGCAGCCGTCAGTGCCTTTGGATTTGGTGGCATCAATGCGCATGTTTTATTAGAAGAATGGCAAACAGAACCAGCAATAGAAACAAGTAACGCGACTGAACTTGCCCCTGCCAATGAAATAAAAATCGCCATTGTTGGTATGGAAGCACAGTTTGGGCCCTGGAAATCTTTGGCGGCATTCAAAGAACGTTTATTCACTGATAAACAGAATTTCGATGCTGAGTTACCAAAGCATTGGTGGGGAATTGATAATCCGGATCAGATTAAAGGCTGGTTCATTAATAAAGTAAATGTTCCGCTGGGTCGTTATCGTATTCCACCCGCCGAACTCAAGGAAATGTTGCCACAGCAATTACTCATGTTAGAGGTTGCTGCCAATGCGCTGGATGATGCAGGTATTGAGGAGCTCTCAAAACAAGAAAGTAACGCCACAGGTGTGTTTATCGGTATTGGGCTTGACCTGAATACCACAAATTTTCATTTCCGCTGGTCACTTCTAAATCGCGCAAAAAACTGGGCCAGACAGCTTGGTTTAAAACTAAACGACAAGGAACTTGACGATTGGACACAGTCCTTACGTGATGCGGCTGGCCCCGCATTGAATGCCAACCGGACCATGGGTGCACTGGGCGGTATTGTTGCCAGTCGCATTGCACGCGCCTTTCGCATCGGCGGACCAAGCTTTACAGTTTCCAGCGAAGAAAGCTCTGGACTGCGTGCACTGGAAGCGGGTGTTCGCGCATTGCAAAGAGGTGAATTAAACACAGCCATCATTGGCGCTGTTGATCTAGCGGGTGATGCTCGTGCGGTACTGGCACAACACAATCGTCGCGCCTATTCAGAAGATACCTTGATCGGTGAGGGTGCAACTGCATTTATACTGAAGCGACATGAAGATGCAATCCGTGATGGTGATCGAATTTATTCCGTGATTAAAGGCATTGGTTCGGCCCATGGTGGCGGTGCTGATTTAATCTGCCCAACGGAGACTGCGTATTTGCAAGCATTCGATAATGCCTGTAAAGATGCAAAAACCAATCTCGCACAAATCAGCTTATTGGAAACACATAGCAGCGGACTGCAACAAGAAGATGCCATGGAGACGGTGGCACTGAATACATTATTTAATCGACAGGAAAGTGATAAAAATAAAACTGCTCCTGTCTTAAGTAATATTAAAACAAAGATCGGACACGCAGGAGCAGCCTGTGGTTTGGCCTCTGTTGCCAAAGCAAGTCTTAGTCTTTACCACAGACAACTGACTGATCATGAACAGGCACGTTATTGGTTACGTAATAAAATTGATGGCCCAAGACAGGCAGTAGTAAGTGCTTTTAGTGTAGATGGGAATTGCCTACATACGATTCTTGAAGAAGCCGAAAATAATTCCGTTCCAGCTATCGCTCATACTGACGAAACATTATTTACTTTTCATGCCGAAACAAAAGATAGCTTGCTTGAAAAGCTGAAGCAACTGCATTCACTGGTTGATAGTGAGCAGGATATTCATATCCTGGCAAAGAACTGGTGGCTAAATAATAAAGACAAAAAAGAAAAAAAATTCACTGCTGCAGTCGTTATAAATAATAATAACAAATTTTCTGATGCACTGAGAAAGCTCCAGGCAGCGATTGAAAAAAATGAATCGATCAATGACAGCGGTATTTATTTTTCAACCTGTCCTATAACTACTGAAGGAAAATTGGCCTTTGTTTATCCTGGATCAGGTAATCATTTTTATGGCATGGGTCGTGAGCTGGGACAACAATGGCCGCAGGTTCTGGACCGACTTGAATTGGAAAACGATGCGCTAGCCTCACAGTTTGCTAAAGGCCGTTTCTGGCTATCAGAAACAGAACAGCCCTTAAGCCATGAAGAGGTTATATTTGGCCAGGTCTGGCTGGGTACTTTTGTCAGCGATGTTATTTCACAATTTAATATTTCTCCGGATGCCGTTATTGGCTACAGCCTGGGAGAAACTGCCGGACTGTTTTCTACACGTGCCTGGACCGACAGAGATGAAATGCTGCGTCGAATTCGTGAAACGGATTTATTCACTGATGCTCTGGCAGGGCCTTGTAACTCTGTCCGCGAATCATGGCATTTAAAAGACTCGGAAGCTGTCGACTGGATGATTGGCGTCGTTGATCGTACGTCCGAAGAAGTCAAACAAGCTTTGTCTGCTCACCCTCGCACTTATTTACTGATTATTAATACGCCGAATGAATGTGTTATCGGCGGAGACAAAAAATCTGTGCTTGGTTTGGTTAAATATTTAACTTGTCATTTTCATCCAATACATGGCGTGACCACCGTGCATTGCGAAGTCGCAGAATCGGTAAGAAAACCTTATCGCGATCTACATTTATTTGAAACTAATCCGCCAAAAGATATTACTTTTTACAGTGGTGTCTGGGGCAAAGCCTACGTAGTAACTCGCGACAGTGCAGCTGACTCTATTGTTGAACAGGCGATGCAGCCTTTCGACTACACCAAAGTAATTGAATCAGCTTATGCCGATGGTGTTCGTGTTTTTATAGAGATGGGGCCCGGCGCAACTTGTAGCCGAATGATTGATAATATTCTTGAGGGCAAACCACATATGGTAAAAGCCATCTGTGTTAAAAACCAGGACAGTGTCTCGAATATTTTGCATTGTCTTGGGCAGTTAGTTGCAGAACATTTTGATATCAATATAAGTCCCCTGTATGAAGTTGAAGAGTCAAAACGGGCACTAAAGAAATTTGGTTCCTTTATCACAGTTGCGACAGGCACTGAAAGTTTTCAAGTTCCATCACCGCCTCAGCCCGATGTTGTAAATAATCATAAGGTAAATACAGGTCACCAAATATCACCTGTAGTGGCGAATACAAATAATGTGCACTTGCTAGAGCCCATCATTGAACAAATGCAATTAACGGAAATTGCCAAAGCCGAAGCACAAGAAACATTCTTACGTGTATCAAATGGACTGACTGAGACTTTAGGTCAGGCACTCAGTATGCAAATGTCTTTAATGCAGTCTGGTACGGTTAACACCATGCTGTTTGAGGCACCAATAACACCAGCAGCGGAAAAACAATGTCTATTCGATAGAGATCAATGTATGGAAATTGCCATTGGTTCTATCAGCAAAGTTCTAGGTTCAAAATTTGCTGAAATAGATCAGCACCCCACGCGTGTGCGGCTGCCAGATGAACCGCTCATGTTAGTGGACAGAATTATGGAAATTAACGGTAAGGCGGCTTCCTTGCCCTCTGATCTGGCAACTTCAGGTAACATCATCACCGAACATGATGTCCTGCCGAACGGTTGGTATCTTGATGGTGGACGGATCCCAACTTGTATCGCCGTTGAAGCAGGGCAGGCCGATCTGTTTTTGTCTGGTTACCTGGGTATTGATCACATTACCAAGGGCCTGGCAGTTTACCGTTTACTCGATGCCAAAATAACCTTTCATGGACCACTACCCAAACCCGGTGAAATAATTCGTTATGACATTCGTATTGAACAGTTCTTCAAACAGGATGAAACCTATCTATTCCGCTTTAATTTTGAAGGCACGGTCAATGGCTTGCCACTACTCACTATGACAGAAGGTTGTGCAGGCTTTTTTACACAGGCAGAATTGGATGCTGGTAAAGGTATAGTCCAGACAGAACTGGAAAAACGTCCGCAAGCCGGGCAACTACCAGACAACTGGCAAGTACCTGTGCCAATGAGTGTTGAGTCATACAACGATCAACAATTAAACGCTCTGCGTGAGGGGAATCTCGGCGCATGCTTTGGCGAATCCTTTTCGAATTTATCTTTAAATCGTGCCGTTGGTATTCCAGGTGGGCGTATGACACTAGTACATCGAATCCTGAATCTTGATCCTGCTGCTGGTCGTTTTGGTATTGGACAAATTACGGGCGAAGCAGATATCCATCCCGACGACTGGTTCCTGACCTGTCATTTTTCAGATGATCAGGTAATGCCAGGTACCCTCATGTATGAATGTTGTTTGCATACCTTGCGTATTTATTTACTGCGCATGGGTTGGGTCGGCGAACAGGATGAGATTGTATACGAGCCAATTATTGGAGAAATCAGTCACCTCAAGTGTCGTGGTCAGGTGATCGAATCAACGACAAAAGTACAGTACGAAATCACGCTGAAAGAGATTGGTTATAAGGATGACGACGGCACTCCGTATGTGCTTGCTGATGCGTTGATATCTGCAGATGGCAGACCCATCGTGCAAATGAATAATATGTCTGTTCAATTAAGTGGTTCAAATAAACAAAAGATCGAAACCATTTGGAAAAAACAAACTGCCACAATCTCGGAAAGCCGAAGTGCTGAAAAAACAGTACTGTTCGATTTTGATTCGATCTATGCCTTTGCCAATGGCAATCCTTCCGAGGCCTTTGGCGATCGCTATAAAATATTTGATGAAGAACGAAAGATTGCTCGCCTGCCCAGACCACCTTATCAATTTCTTGATCGCATTACATCGATTGAAGATTGTGAACCATGGATACTAAAAGCAGGGGGTGTCATTGAGGCCAAGTATGATATTCCTGAAGATGAGTGGTACTTTAAGGAAGACAGACAAACCCGCATGCCTTTTGCCGTGTTGCTTGAAGTCGCACTGCAACCCTGTGGCTGGCTGGCGGCTTATTTGGGTTCAGCCCTTACCAGTGACATTGATTTATCCTTCAGGAATCTGGGTGGAAATGGTACACAACTCCTGTCCGTGACGCCGACAACGGGCACGTTAACCACCCGAATCAAGATCACCAATGTTTCACAGTCTGGCGGTATGATTATTCAAAATTACGACATGGAAGTTCGTTCTGATGAGGGCCTCGTCTACAAAGGTGATACCTATTTTGGTTTTTTCTCCAAACAATCTCTGGCTGAGCAGGTAGGCATCAGAGAATCCACACCCTATGAGCCTGATGAAGCTTCCTACGCGCGAGGAACCTCCTTCCCATATCCAAATGCCGCGCCTTATCCGAACGAAATGATGTGCATGGTCAATGATATTACTTTGTTTGATCCGCAAGGCGGGCCAAATGGTCTGGGCTTTATCAGAGGCACAACACAGGTAGATCCGGAGGCGTGGTTCTTCAAGGCGCATTTTTTTGAAGATCCGGTTTGGCCTGGTTCCTTAGGACTGGAATCGTTTATACAACTTCTGAAAGTCGTTGCCGTAGAACAATGGGGTACGGAAAAAGACCTGATAGAATGCGATTTTGAAGTCATGGCTCTGAGCAAAGCCCATCACTGGATATATCGTGGGCAAATTATTCCAAAAGACAAAAAAGTAACCGTTCAGGCTGTAATTACAGAGATCGATCACACGAACAAACTGCTACTCGCCGATGGATTTTTGACCGTGGATGGCCGAATTATCTACCAGATGAACGACTTTGCGCTCCGAATCGCTTAGAATGAACCAAGAGAGTTAATTCATGAAATATTCCCACGTACATATGGAGTCTATCGGCTACGAACTGCCACCCGTGGTAGTAACTTCTGACGATCTCGAATCCCGCTTAATGCCTATGTATGATGCCCTGCACATTGCCCCAGGTCAGCTAGAGGCGCTCACTGGTATCACCGAACGACGCTGGTGGGAAGAAGGTCATATGCTCTCTGATGGCGCCGCAACAGCAGCCCGTAAGGCTCTGGAGCAATCCAATGTCAAGGCAGGTGACATAGAAGCACTGATCTACACTGGTGTTTGCAGAGAAAATTTTGAACCAGCCACCGCTTGTGCTGTCGCTGCACAATTAGGCGTCAAAGATGATGCCAATATTTACGATATTTCCAACGCCTGCCTTGGTGTTATGAATGGCATTATCGATATCGCCAACCGCATTGAATTAAAGCAGATCCGTGCCGGTATGGTGGTCTCCTGTGAGACATCACGAGAAATAGTCGAGATCATGATCGATCGCATGTTGAAGGAAAAAACCATGGCCATGTTCAGTAGTTCTCTGGCTACATTGACCGGCGGCTCTGGTGCAGCAGCGGTGTTGCTCACTGATGGTACGTTCGACAATGATCACACCCATAAATTACTGGGCGCGGCCAATCGATCAGCACCGGAACATCACAAGCTTTGCCGTTGGGGCGTGACTTTGTCTCCTGTTGCCCTGGGTGACCTCATGTTTTCTCCGGATAAATTACTTGCTGCCATTGACCAGGTCATGGAACCGGACGCCCTGCCAAGTGTAGTCAAGGAGATCATGACCAGTGATAAAATTCCCCCATCACTCGCCAGCATGATGCCTTCCCAGAAATTACCTGACGCACTCTCAGAATTCATGTCCACAGACTCTGTTGCCGTACTTACACATGGCGCCAAACTCGGGGTTAAAACCTGGGGTTCATTTCTAAGCAAAATGGGCTGGGCAAGAGATCAGGTCGACAAGGTAATTTGCCATCAGGTCGGCGAAGGTCACCGGGATACTATATTGAAAGAATTGGACATTGATCCGGCAAAAGACTTTAGTACCTACAAATACCTCGGTAATATTGGCACGGTATCAGTACCTCTCACTGCGGCAATTGCAGAACAACGTCAATTTCTAAAACCTGGCGATCGTGTCAGCTTCATGGGCATAGGCAGTGGTCTCAATTGCATGATGCTTGGTTGGGAATGGTAGAGTATTCCCCACGAACACAAGCTCCGTTTCACCATTAATCCACTTAAGTTCTCTGTAAATGAATTACCCTGATTATTCATTTGATCATCATTATCATTCTGTAAAAGGTTTGCGTCTGCATTATCTGGATGAATACCCAAAAAATAGTAATGGGGATGCTGAGCCGGTTGTCATGGTGCATGGTAATCCTAGCTGGTCTTTCTATTACCGGAAACTGGTGCTCGCCTTGCGAGATAATTATCGTTGCATCGTGCCGGATCATATTGGCATGGGTCTGTCTGATAAGCCGGATGATGAAACCTATCACTTCACACTGGATCAACGCGTTGATGATCTGGAATCACTGCTTGATCATCTGGATATCACTGAAAACATCACCTTGGTACTACACGACTGGGGCGGCATGATCGGCCTGGGCTTCGCTACGCGTCATCCCAACAGGATAAAAAGACTGGTCATATTAAATACCTCCGCCTTTCATCTACCAAAAGGTAAATCTGTCCCCTGGCAACTCAAACTTAGTCGTCTCCCTGTTGTGGGCGCCATCTTGAATCAGGGTTTTAATATTTTTGCCCGTGCTGCTGTTAAACAATGTGTCTCGCGCACGGCCATGTCGCCGGAAGTTGCGGCAGCTTATCTTGCACCTTACGATAACTGGTCACATCGACGAGCAGTTAAAAAATTTGTCTTTGATATTCCACTGAAACCAGGTGATACCGCCTATGAAACAGTCGATCAGATAGATAAAACTGTCAGTCAATTTTCAAACATCCCTATGTTGATCTGCTGGGGTCTGAAAGATTTTGTCTTCGATCAGCATTTCCTCGATGAATGGGAAAAGCGCTTCCCCGATGCCGAGCTTCACCGCTTTGAAGATGTGGGACATTATATTCTTGAAGATGCCCCTGAGGATGTGATTCCTTTAGTGCAACAATTCCTTCACGCGCATCCATTACAATAGAAAGATGATGTGATGCATTCTTCAAACATCGCCTCGCACCTACCGACCATTGCAAATCTGCAAGCTGATACTTTAGCGGTTGCCGAGCAAAAAAGCGGACAACAATATACCTATCGCCAACTTGATGACGCCAGTGATATTATTGCCAAAGGCTTAATGGCTTCAGGCATAGGCAAGGGTGTTCGCACCGTATTAATGGTCACACCAGGGCTCGATTTTTTTGCACTGGTCTTCGCCTTGTTCAAGGTTGGTGCGATCCTGGTTGCCGTTGATCCTGGTATTGGCACAAAACAGTTAGGCAAATGTCTTACAGAAGCAGAGCCAGAAGCTTTTATCGGTATCAAGAAAGCACACATCGCACGTCGAATCTTCGGTTGGGCAAGAAAAACAATTAAAACAAACATCATTGTCGATCCCGGGCTTATGCCGAATGCTTTTTATGGTCGAAATATTAAAAACCTTAAAGACCTCAAACAGCTTGGCGCTATATGCAATAAACCTGCAGAAATCAATACTGTCGCTGATGATATTGCAGCGATTCTCTTTACCAGCGGTAGTACCGGCATTCCTAAAGGGGTTGTCTACACACATGCCAATTTCAATGCACAAGTCTCTACATTAAAAAATCTATATCACATTCAGCCAGGAGAGATCGACTTATCCACCTTTCCTTTATTTGCCCTGTTTGGGCCTGCCATGGGTATGGCCTCTATTGTGCCGGATATGGATTTCACTCGGCCTGGCAGTGTCGATCCTGTGAAAATATTTTCCGCCATAGAAAAATATAAAGTCACCACGATGTTTGGCTCTCCTGCCTTGTTAAATCGTGTGGGTCGTTATGGTGAACAACAAAATAAGAAATTACCGGGTATGAAGCGAATCCTTTCCGCGGGCGCACCTGTCCCGGCGAAAATAATAAAGCGTATTACCGACATGTTGAATGATGGTGTTCAGGTATTCACACCTTATGGTGCAACTGAATCTTTACCGGTGAGTTCTATTGGTAGCGATGAAGTGCTCGGTTCAACTTGCCATGAGACTGAAAAAGGCAAGGGCATTTGTGTTGGTTTCCCCGTTGAAAATATTGATCTGAAAATAATTAATATTTCAGACGACCCAATAACAGACTGGCATGATAACCTGATTCTTGATCGCCACATCATTGGCGAAATTGCTGTTAAAGGGCCCCAGGTGTCAAAGGCTTATTATGCTCGTCAACAGGCAACAGAAATGGCAAAGATTAATTATCCGGCAGGTGGTTTTTATCATCGCATGGGTGATACGGGTTATCTGGATGAACAGGGTCGTTTATGGTTTTGTGGTCGCATGACACAGCGTGTTGTCACCAACAACGAAACCCTGTTTACCATTCCTTGCGAGGGTATCTTCAATACACATACAAAAGTATTTCGTACCGCGCTGGTAGGTATAAACAGTGATGGTCAAACCGATCCTGTGATTTGTGTTGAACTGGAACCAGGAAATATAAATGAAGATCAAGAAATAATCACAACAGAGTTATTAAAAATTGGCGCTCAATTCGAGCAAACAAAAAATATTCATCATGTCTTATTTCATCCTGCCTTTCCTGTCGATATCCGCCATAATGCAAAAATAGGCCGTGAAAAACTGGCTGTTTGGGCAGAGAAAGAGTTCACATGAAATATGCCCTCGTTACAGGAGGTGGTGGCTTTCTGGGATCACACATTGTCCGCATGCTGCTTGATAAAGGAATAACCGTCCGCAGCTTGCAACGAAGCCAGAAAGTGAACAACCATGCTGACTTAAAAGAACTGGATATCGAAATTATACGCGGTGATATCAGTAATCGAACCACTGTCATCAATGCTGCTGAAGGCTGTGATGTAATTTTCCATGTCGCTGCCAAAACCGGCGTTTGGGGTGATTACGACGATTATTACCGATGCAATGTAACCGGCACAAAAAATATTATTGAAGCCTGTCAAACTCATCATATTCAGAAATTAATTTATACCAGTTCACCCAGCGTTGTTTTTACAGGAAACAATGAAGAAAATATTAATGAATCCACACCTTATCCCGATCATTTTCTCACGGCCTATCAAAAGACCAAGGCATTGGCCGAAATAATGGTACTTGAAGCAAATTGTAACACCCTGGCAACTGTTGCACTAAGACCTCATTTAATCTGGGGCCCAGGGGACCCACATTTAGTGCCAAGAATTATTGAACGCGCCAGAGCAGGAAGTTTGCGCCTGGTAGGCAAAAAAAATAATCTGGTGGATTCTACCTATATTGAGAACGCGGCACTGGCACACATCCTTGCAGCAGAAGCTTTAGCGCCTAATAGCGACTGTGCTGGCAAGGCTTATTTTATTAGTAATAACGAACCTTTGCCGATGGCAGAATTAATTAATAAAATACTGGCTGCTGCCAATCTTCCAGCAGCAACTAAAACCATCCCTATACAACTTGCCTATACGATTGGCATGATAATGGAATTTGTTTACAAAATATTTAAACTTGAAGATGAGCCGATCATGACGCGTTTTGTGGCCAGACAACTTTCCTGTGCACATTGGTATGACCTTACCGCAGCCAATGATGATTTTTCTTATCAAGCGAAAGTCACTATTGATGAAGGCATGGAAAGATTGAAGATATCATTGAACAAATAGATATGCCTGATCCCTATATGACCAACCCTTGGCAAAATACTCCAGACACATTAAGTTTATCTAAAGATCATATTGATGTTTGGCTTTGTGAGCTAAAAACTTTATCAAGTGATACCAGCAAACTTTACGGCATTCTTTCTGATGATGAGCGTGAACGTGCAAACAAACTCAAGGTCGAGGACAAAAAACAACAATATGTTATTGCAAGAGGAACGTTACGACAGCGACTCGGGTTACTCACGAATATTAATCCAGAAGATTTTGTATTTGAATATCTTGAACATGGGAAACCAGTTTTAAATAACGATTCTCGATTCGTAGACATTACTTTTAACATTTCTCATTCATATGATCTTGCCCTGATTGCCATTTCTCAAAAACAAAGTATTGGGATCGATATTGAAAAGATAAATCATGATTCAGATCATCAGGCATTAGTGACACGTTTTTTTTCAAAAGCAGAACAAGCCGAATTTAATACGCTATCGGAAGCAATTAAAGCAAAAGCCTTCTGCGCATGCTGGACACGCAAAGAAGCATTTATCAAAGCCATAGGTAGTGGCATTACTTATGGCCTGGGTAACTTCAATGTCACTGTAGATCCAGATATTCAAATGCCTATGATAAACCTTCTCAAGCCTTCTGAAGAAACATGGTCAGCAATTAATCTGCCAATTAATGACGAATACATGGCCTGTTTGGTCAGTAATCGAAATGACATCAATGTAAGGTGTTGGCGGTAATAATATTACCCCATCTGGAGGATTCTAAAAATTCAACAAATGCGCTAGAATCAAATCTGTTGCAATGTAATGCAGCTATATGGAAGTTTTAAAAATATTTTCAGGAGAAATTAAAATGGAAACAATCAAAAAAATCATTCTTGCTATACTTCTTTTTGTCCCGGCCTTGCTATTCGCTGAAACTGTGAACATTAATACTGCGGACAAGGAATCATTGATGGCTGCAATACAAGGCGTGGGCGAAAAACGTGCTGAAGCAATTATTGCCTACCGTGAGGAAAATGGTCCTTTCAAATCTGTTGAAGAACTTTCAGAAGTTAAGGGTATTGGTTCAGCAACCATTGAGTCCAATTATAAAAACCTAACAGTCATTGATCAGTAGCAATAATGAAAATTTTAGCCTCCCTCAAGGGAGGCTTTTTTATGTGCTCGACTACGGAGGTGTAGAAAGTACAGCAACGCAGGACGCCTATACAGATATAGGCGATTGAAAATTTTGGGAACTAATTTCCAGGCAATTACCGAGTAGTCCGTAACAATTACACAGGAACGGCGTTACCAATATTCATTTAGGTATTCTTCTGCACTTACCTTGTTAGCACCACATCCCCTACTGTATCCTTGCGGCTTTACAACAAGCAAAGATATTATCTACACATGGATCAGCATTACGACCCATCGAGCATAGAAACAGACGTTCAGACAAACTGGGAAAACACCCAAGCCTTTAAGGCCACAGAAGA